>WLWI01002006.1_pt1 | contig 17617 bp, 3 predicted proteins | sample 6701501 | NCBI WGS metagenome assembly WLWI01 (sample SAMN12718690, study PRJNA515312) | sponge metagenome | isolation source: marine sponge | host: Mycale hentscheli | place: New Zealand: South Island, Marlborough, Capsize Point | collected 2014-11-01
TCTCGCTGGCGAGACTGAAATAGTCACGCAGTTATGAAAAAGCAGTTATGAAAAAATTGGTCAGGCACTTATGAAAAATATTGGTCCGGCACTTGCCGGGTCTGCCGGGCCAGTTCCGCCGCCACTGCACTAACCCTCCACACTACACTAACCCATCCACACTACACTAACCCTCCACAAAGCAGAACTCTGAGATTAGTCTTGAAATAGGACTGAAGTTGAATGGCTTGCCCTCCAGTCACTTGAACCATCTCGCATACACGCAGGTTCACCAGCTTTGACACAGCTTCTTTATGAAGCCTACAGAGAATGGAACAGCACCACATAACAAAGGCTCTTCCTTCTTGCCCACCCTCTCCCTCTTACTTCTGGCAATGAGCAGTTCCCCGAGGCCATGAATTAAGGAGTGTAATGGGTAAAGGTTGCTCCAGGAACAAAATCCTCATCACATATTGCTTAGACAGCTCAGGCAGTTCTCTAAAAAGAATTTCACATGAATCTCGCTAATACGCATACAGTGCTAACCACAATGGGGTAATTCACACCAGCATTGCCTTTGAGTCTATGAAAAATGTAATTTGTGTGCCGTTTATGTGAGCAAGCTGTCCTTCTAACCATGATAATACCTCCCTCCCTCTGTCACTGGTAGAACAACTCGGCTCTCTCTCTCTCTCTCTCTCCCACCCATCAACCCATCTCTATTAATGATTCCACTTGCTATACATACAAATACCTCAACTCTTGTAAACACAATGAATACTATTTAATTATTAGCCATGATTTCAATTAGAAAAATAAATACAATACTTCGACAGTACACACCACACCCTAACCACTGCAACCACACCCAAATCTTCCAACCACACCCAAATCTTCCAACCACACCCAAATCTTCCGGCCACACCCAAATCTCTAGCCACACATTCCTCAAACAATTTCGTAACAAACAACATGTGTCATTCCATAAGTGTGGGGTAATTCATTATGTAATAGCTTAGAACAACTCCTAACAACAGCAACTTGGCTATATCAGAGGTAACAGCAACAAATACCGGCTTATTAGTTTCTATGTAAAGTGAAAAAATTCCATATAATATATTTTACTACTCGAAAACCAGGGTTTAAAAACTTTTAAGGCACCTGAAAACGGCCAAGCATGATGCAGAATGCTGGTATATTCTGGCCAATAGAACAGCAGGAAGGTTCTGTAAGTACCCCAGCAAATCTTCACATTTCAACTTATTCGCTACAGCCATAATTTTTACTAAGGTAAGGTACAGCGTGGTCAGGCACATTAATGGCGCATGCGTGACACGCCTCTTTATTTTGCAAAAGTGCGTGAGATCCGCCCACAGTTTTCAAGGGTGGGGCTGCATTTATTTTTGCCACCCAAGAAGTAAACTGCAGCGCCGCTGCGAAAATCTGCGTGTGCTTCAAGATGTCAGACTGGAAAAAGACGCAGGAGAACACCTTCAAAAAATGGGTGAACAACACTCTAAAAGGACATCTTACCAATGGAAGAAGCAAAGTCAATGATTTTGAAACTGATCTCACAGATGGCATCGTTTTGGCAGAGCTCCTTGAAAGTCTGACCAAGGAAAAATTCAGACATGTCAAGGATCCCAAACAGCTGAGGATAATACCTCAGAGGGTAGAAAACATAGGAGCTAGCTTCAAGTTCATGGACAAGAAAGGAGTCTACTTAGTGAACATAGGTAAGAAAAATATCTATAGTGCCAGAATGCATACGTGCACAAGCAATCTTAATTATTATTATTTTTTATTGAGAAATTATTTACTGAATGCCAGTATTTAGGGTCAAATATTGTTAGGAAGGAATGAATGAAAACTTTGCCACAGTAAAATAGTACTTTGAACATAGACTTGCTAGTTTACTTGTCATCCTATTCATAAGTTCAATGTTTGTCTTTAGTGTCTTAAGTTAAGTATCTAGCTATTATTTAGAAACCAGCAATGACAACAGCAAAAAAAAAAAAAAATACAATATATCCTTTATATCATTTCAGTCTGTAATAGAAGAGAAGTCCATTTTTATGTTTTTATTTTGACAACAATACTTGACATGTGTATTTTTTGACAAATAAAAGAGCATCATTGCCTAATCAAAGAGCTGGTTATTATTAGAAATGCAGCTGTATTTTGTAAGGATGGAGTTTTTAGGAATAATTTTTTTTCTTAGCAATAAATTAGATTTAGATTAATGGTGGTCAGTCATGAAGTGTGAAGACACATAATCTGAGGGGATCTGGCAAAGTATCTTAATACATGAATGGTACAGATGCCTACCTATTAACACTCCACACATTTTTTGGCAATCTGGTGAAAGGTTGATATTTGTAAATGTACAGGGCCTGAAGACATCCACAATGGGAACCTCAAGCTCATTTTAGGTCTTATTTGGACTTTGATTCGTCGCTTCCAAATTCGCAGCACTGGCCGTGGCTTGTCCACTAAAGACGCCATGTTAGCTTGGATCCACACACAAATCCCTGAGCAGAAAATAAAAAATTTTACCACCGACTGGAACGATGGCGTAGCTTTGTGCGCTCTGGTGAACAGAGTCCAGCCAGGCCTGATTCCACACTTTGCCACACTAAGTAGATCCAATAAGCTGGAAAATTGCTCTTTGGGGATGAAAGTAGCCGAAAGCAAACTTGAAATCCCTTACCTGATGGATCCTGAAGATCTGAGTCATCCCAACATAGACGAGTTAAGTGTGATGACATACATCTCTTACTTCACAACAGCAGCCAACTCTCATCTGCTCCGCTATATTCAGGCAACCATCCCCAGCCGCAATATCACCAACTTCTCCACAGATTGGAACGATGGTATCAACTTAGCTTGCCTCCTCAATGCACTCAATCCTGGCGGTTTCTCAGACTGGAGCTCTCTGGATCCACAGAAAGCCCTGGATAACCTCACCAGGGGAATGAAGGCAGCTAAGGATCAGCTTGGGATTGAGCCTGTTCTGAAGCCTTCTGAAATGACTGACCCTAAAGTTGACGAGCTCAACATTGTTACTTATCTCTCAAGGTTCAAGAATGCAAAAGCCCTCCCACAACCTACAGCAATCACCTGCTCTGGGGAGGGACTGTCCAAAGCAGTTGCTGGGAAACTAGCCAATTTCCAGGTGGATACTTCTAAAGGGGGATCAGGCAGCCTTGAAGTAACCATTAACCTCAGTAGCAAGCCTGTAACAGCTGAAATGAAGGATAAAGGAAAAGGAATTTTTGCAGTTTCCTATCAGCCACAGTCTGGTGGAAAGGTAAGCATCTCCATAAAATGGAGTGGAACTGAAATCCCAACAAGTCCGTACCAGTTCCATGTGATTGATCCTTCATCCTTCTCTCTCTCTTCAACTAAACTGAGCGGGAAAGAATTCGCAAAGGTAGGAGAGGTTGTCACGATGGAGCTAAAGGGCTTCACCAAGGCATCTGAAGCTGAAGTCAAAGTGCAAACATCTTCAGGTACGTCTGAAAATGCCAAAATAGTCGAAACATCTGCCGGAGTGGCAAAGTGCTCCTATACACCTCGTAAGGCAGGAACAGACAAGGTCACAGCTACAATAGCAGGCATGCAAGTTCCAGGAAGTCCTTTCAGCATTAATGTCATTGATCCATCTGTGCTGGAGGTATCGCTGAAAAAGCCTCCTTTGAACGAACCACTTCAGGTCAATCAGGAAGCAATGTTCCTCATTTCTGCCAAAGTTGGAGGCGTACACGATGTTAAGGCAGAAGTCACGACTCCAAAAGGAACTCATGAAGTGCCTTTGTCTTCCTCAGGAAACTCTTCGACTGGTTCAGTAAAGCCCACTATTAGTGGAAGTCATAAAATCAGAGTTACATGCGGAGGGAGTGAGATCAAAGGGTCTCCTATATCTCTCTCTGTGTACGATCCTTCTAAGTTCTCCTTTAAGGACAGCCTTCCTAAGTTTTTGCATGTTGGAAAGCCCTACACAGTCTCTATTTCTGCTGAAGGAGCTGGAAAAGGGACCATGGACGCTGCAACTTCTGAGCAGAGTATTCTGACAGCCAAACTAGAGAAGAAATCTGACAAAAGCTTCAGCATTGCTCTTAACCCCAAAAAGGCTGGTGATGCATCTGTCAGTTTGAAGTGGAATGGTAAGGACCTTCCTCAGTGTCCCCACAAGGTATCTGTCTGTGACACAAACAAATGCAGTGCTTTTGGACCAGGACTGACTTCTGGCAAGGGCAAAGTCAATGAGCTATTTGAATTCACAGTCCAAGTTAAAGGTGGAGGCAACGGTGAGCTAAGCGTCATTCCCAAGGGTCCCAAGACAGTCTACGGAGCTAAAATATCAAAGGCCTCAAATGAAACTTACAATGTGAGCTTCACCACATTTGAGCTGGGTGTTCACAGCATTGGCATCACTTGGTCTGGAGAAGATATCCCAAATAGCCCATACTCTGTCAACTTTGTGAAAGCAGCCCCAGCAAGTGCTTTTACTGTGACAGGGGAAGGCATAAAAACAGCCATTGCTCAAGCTCCAGCTAATCTTATGATCATGGGTCCAGAGTCTGGGTTACTTTCAAATGAAACACTCAAAATTTCCATCAGTGGTATGAATCTCTCAAGTCAAATAGTCAACAGTAAAGGAGCATTCAAGATCAGTCCCAACAAAGTGATGGTCTACGCCACAGATAAAGATAACGGTGCCTATCCAGTAGAGTTTATTGTTCCCAAGCCAGGAAACTATTCCATCAGCATCACTAGCAATGACGAAAATGTTCCAGGCAGCCCTTTCAAGTTAAACGTACTTCCTCCACCGTCTGCTGAGGACTGTGTTGCATTCGGCTATGCCATAGACAATCCACACTCCTTGGTCTTGTCAAAACCTGTGGAATTCAAAGTTGATTCCACCAATGCTGGAACTGGAGAACTTGCTGTCACTGCCGAAGACAAGAACTCAAAGCCAGTGCCAGTTTTCCTTGCTGAGGATAAGTCTAAAGCCAAAAAAAGAATTCATGCTGTCAAGATAGATACTACAACTCAAGGACTCCTCAAAATCAGAGTCCAGTGGAGTGGCAAAGATATCCCCAAATCTCCTTTCAGCTTTGAAATTAATGACCCAAAAGCAGTCATTGTATTAGACTTGCCAGATAGCAGTGATTATGTAGGACGTAAAGGAGATGAGTTCTCTTTCTCTGTCGATACTAGACCAGCTGGAAGCAAGGGAGAATTGAAAGCAGCTGCCAAGTTCCAGAATGGAAAAGTGGAACCATTCCGAGTTCACCAGAATTCAGATGGTACCACCAAACTGCTGTTTACTCCAGCAATAGAAGGCAGAATGGAACTTCTTTTAACACTTTGTGGAGTGTCCATTTTGACAACTCCCTGGCAATGTGATATCACAGACCCCAAGGCCTTTAAGCTCACCATCCCAAAAGGTCCCAGCAAGAAAGGTGACCAAGTGAAATTCATCATCAGTGGGCTGACGGCAAAGACATCGAAGAATATAGTGGCTACAGCCAAGAACAAAACCCATGAACCACCCATTAAAATGAGCTTTGAGCAGACTGGACAAGCTACAGCAACGTTCTTGGCAACAGAAATAGGAGAGTATGAAGTCCTAGTTAAAGCTGCAAAGAAGCACATCACAGGCTCACCATTCAAGTGTGTTGTAGTTGACCCTGACGCTTGCGTTGTAAAAGGAGATATTCCACCTATACTCATAGTTGGAGTTGAAAAGACATTCAGTGTTGACACAGCAAAAGCTGGGCCTGGTAGCCTCACCTTCGACTGCACAGGACGTGACGGAGGAGCTAGCAATGCCATTTTGAGCAAAATGTCTGGAGTGGGAACAAAATCAGTTGAACTAGAAGGCACTGCTTGTGGGAATTACTCTTGCTCTCTGAAGTTTGCTGATTTTCCCATCCCAGGAATGCCAAGAGATATCACATGCACTGACCCAACCAAGTGTAGCTTCACCTGCACTGGAGTCAGTGATGGGCGATGCAACACAAATAACAATGTCAGCATCAGCATCGACACTACCCTAGGTGGCTGTTGTGCTCCTCAAATAAATGCATTTGGACCAAAATCAAAATATGATGTGAAATTGAAGACAGTTTCAAACGGAAAATTCACTGCCGAAGTCACTCCTTGGCAAGAAGGCTCCAATACTATAGAAGTATCGGTCGGAGGCAAGAGGCTTAATGGATCTCCAATCAAATTCCAGTCACTGAAACCCATAGATCCTAACAAGATCACGATTAGTGGTTCTGGACTAAGCAAAGCTGTGGTCAACCGTCGTGCGCAAGTCACCATTCATGCTAGAGAATCCAAACTCCTCGACCAAGGTGTTCTCAAAGTAGCATTTGGTGACAAAGGTAATGCTGCGTATGATGTTGATGTCATTGATAAACTTAATGGATCTTATGAACTCTCTTTTGTTCCAAATACCAGTGGCTCTCTTTCTTTTTCTGTCACTGGTGAAGGACGGGAGATACCAGGTAGTCCATTCAATGTTACAGTGCTCCCAGAACCTGACCACACCAAGTGCAAAGTCAAGGACCGATCTGGAAGTGAAATGTTTAAAGATTCTCCAGAAATATACCATCTTATCAGAACACCCTTTGAAGTTGGAGTGCACATGAGCGAGGCTGGAAGTGGTTCCCTCACTGCCACAGGTAAAGGCTCAAATGGTTCCAAGCTCCAACTTTTCACAAGCGACGCAAAAGAAGGTGGAGCTGAAGTGAAGTATGTCAAATTCGATCCCACCTCAGTTGGAACATACTCTCTTGATTTGCGCTGGGATGGCAAAGAGCTCATTGGAAGTCCTTTCAAAATCAAAGTGGTGGACCCAAGCAGATGCGCCTTCAAGACAGCTTTCCCATCTCTCATCCGATTGGGAGATGACACTTCATATGAGGTGGACACTCGAAGTGCCGGAGATGGTGACGTTGAAGCATACTCAATGGGTCCTGAAGTATCTAGCAGTGTCGTGAAAGAATCAAATGGCAAGTTCATTGTTGTGCTCTCTGGAGCCAAACTTGGAAGCACTTCTGTCGACCTTAAGTTTGGTGGCTACTCCATCTCCAGCTCTCCCTATACACTTTCAGTGTGTGACCCTTCCAAATGTGTGCTTGACTTTGAAGCACGAGTTTGCAATGTAGATAAGCCATTTGCATTCAAGGTACTAGCTAAAGGTGCTGGAACTGCTAAACTTAAAGTCACTTCCTCCAAGAAGCACTCTTACAGCATAAGCAATCGTTACAACTCTACTTGGGAAGTTAGCTTCACTCCTAAAGAAATCGGAGAGCACATGATCAATATATTCTGGGGCGAGTGGGAGGTGAGCGGCAGTCCAATCACTGTCAATGTGTGTGATCCAAACCTGGTCCAGATCTCTGGACTCCCTGACCCAAGTGAGATCCTCATGATTGATGTTCCAGTTACCTTCTTCCTGGATCACTCCAGAGCTGGAGCCGGTGCAATAGCCTGTCAGATGAAATACTCTGATGGCAATGAGGTAGACGTGGAGAGGGAAGAGACAGATGGTGGTGCTGACAAGTCTTCTTTCACTTTCGTTCCCCAGAAACCCGGGAAAATGACCATCATTTTGGAGTACAATAATGTGTCTGTCTTGCCAAAGCTGTACGAGTATAGTGTACCTGATCCTTCCAACTTCAGCGTCACACCTTTCAAAGGGTATGGGAAAATCAAGGAGTATGTGAAATTTGCCATCACTGGTGTTAAAGATGAATCCCAGATAAAGATTTCTGCTCATCATCCTGACCATACTGCTACTGTGAAAACCGAGCAAAATCCAGGTGACTCCACCTTGATTGCAAGATTCACTCCCAAAAAAATGGGGGACTACACGGTTGAGGTCACTCTTGCTGATCAGCACATCGAAGGAAGCCCATTCACAGTCCAGGTTGCCAATCCTGATGCTGTCGAGCTCATTGGAAAGCTGGATACAGTTGTCCATGTTGGCGGTGAACCTAACTTTAAAGTGGATGTCTCCAAAGCTGGACCCGGAGAGCTATCCTTTGAAAATGAGGTGATTTCAGGCACCGCACAAGATCCTTCTGAGAGAAGTGGTGACTCTTGGCTGGTGCCACTCAAAGAAGGAGTTGGTAAAGTCAAAGTATTTGTCAAGTGGGCCGGATATGACATCAGAGGTTCACCTTTCATATTCTCCTACGTTGATTCTCAGAAAGTGACCTGGTCTTGTGAGGCCCTGGAAAGTGGCGAGGTTTTGAAACAAGGACAGTTGATTAAAGTTATTCTGGATTGCTCTGCGGCCGGGGATGCCTCCCCAGTAGTAACTGCCAAAGGTCCAGAGGGAGAATATCCCACTTCCACTACAGACAATGAAGATGGAACATTTGAAGTCACTATCACTCCTTGGCAGATAGGTAAAAATGAAGCCGAGGTGAAATGGGGAGGTAAGCCTACTGCAAAAGCCATCGCTTTTGAAGTCATGAAGAATATCGAGGCGAGAGGAATCACAGCTTCAGGAGATGGGCTAACCAAAGCCATTGCCAATACACTGTGCTCTTTGACCATAAATGGCATTGATTCTGGACTGGTGGAGCGAGGTTTGCTCAAGGCTCACTTTGAAAGTGATGAAGAAGACAGAGATCCATCTGTGGAAATAACTGATGAAGGCCGTGGCACTTACTCTCTATCATTCACCCCGACATGCCCACAAGTCCACACTTTAGTGATCAAGTATGACGATCAGGACATATTAAATAGTCCATTCTCTATTCCTGTACTTCCAGCTCCCAATGCCACCTTGTGCAAAACTTCTGGAGATGCCATTGAAAAAGACCCGCCTGTCTTTGTGGCCAACAATCCAGTCAAGTTCGAAGTAGATACAAGTGAGGCTGGCACAGGCACTCTCACTGTAGCTGCCTTGCAACCAAATGGTGAGCCAATCCGTGTCTATGCCATGGAAGAAGGAGGGCTGCACCACCTCAAGTTTGACCCTGTCATTATTGGAAGCTACACCATGGAAGTTCAGTGGGATGGAGCTAACATACCTGGAAGTCCATTCACTTTCAATGTCGTTGACCCCTCCAAGTGCAAAGTGACAGGAATTCCAGCCGAGAGCTCTCCCATTCAAGCCAGCGAAACCTTCAACTTTTTGGTGGACACAAGAGAAGTTGGAGACTGTGCGGCATGCCTGGCTGTGTCTTCACAAGGTGCTACAATAACCCTTTTACCTGCTTCAAAGCCAAAACCATCTGATGATACTACAGATAATGCCACACCTTCTGACAATATAGCAGCTTCAGATGGAGTAAAAGAAGGTGCAGGAATTTCAGATGGACTGTATAACTACAAATTCGACACCAGTGTAGTTGGCAAGGCAACACTCAATGTAAAAATAGCAGATGTCCATGTCTCAGGAAGTCCCTTTAGCCTAACTGTAGTGGACTCTGGCCAGTTTTCCATCGCTGGGCTCAACATTGAAGGTGAATATGCCATTGTGTGTGAGCCAGTGGAAATCACAGTCGATGGAAAACCAGCTGAAGATGATGAAGATGAGGACTTGATCGTGGTTGCTCATGGCCCCACTGCTGACTTAAATGTCGACGTAACGGAGAAGAAAGGTGTTGGATACCTGGCAAGTTTTGTTCCCATAGAACCTGGAAGTTATGAAGTGTTTGTGGAATTCGCTAGAAGGCATGTCCGTGGGTCACCCTTTACCATTAAAGTGGCTGACCCATCTAAGTGTCAAATCCTAGGCAATTCACCATCGGTGCTACACATTGGCTCCTCTGAGGAGATGACAGTCAAAACTAGAGGAGCTGGAGAAGGAGTACTCACAGCCCTAGTAGAAGATGGTAATGAAATTATATCTATAGAGGTGAAAGATCTTGGATTGGACACTTACTCTGTGGTGTTCACTGGAAATGCCATTGGAATTGCTTCTGCTAACCTCCAGTGGGGCGGATATAATATACCAAAATGTCCCTTACCTCTTTCTGTCTGTGATGCTTCAAAATGTAAAGCGGTTGGTGAGATATTTAACACAAAGAGAGGAAAAGCCGGAAGTTTGATCTCTTTCATGGTTGAAACAGAAGGAGCAGGAGAAGCCAACCTTGAAGTGTCTGCAAAGGGCCCTTCAGCTCAGTACACCGTTAATGTGGTTGAAAAAGAAGGCAGGAAGTATGAAGTCTCTTTCACTCCCTGGGAAATCGGCGAGCATACCATAAACATGCTGTGGGGTAAGGTGAACATCGCCGAGTCTCCTTTCACAGCCATCGTTGGCAGTCCATTGGAAATGGAAGTGTGCAATGCTACAGGCGATGGCCTTAAGCATGCCATTGCAGGACGCAAAACAAACTTCACCATTCTTAGTAGCGAGGTTGGACTCTTGGACAAGAATGCTCTCAGTGTCTCTGTCATGGGGATTAGCGCACATGCAGACCTGACAGTGGTCGACAACAACAACGGCACTTACAAAGTGGAGTATGTAGCTCCTTCTCCTGGAGCATATGTAGCCACCATCCTGTTTCACGGTCAGAACATCCCCGGCAGCCCCTTCAAAATAACCGTGGCACCTGGTCCTGATGCTTCCAAGTGCAAAGTTTATGGACCTGCCTTGCACCCTAATGCCTTGGCAATTGCTGGAAGTCCACTGGAGTTCTTTGTGGATACTGCAGAAGCCGGAAAAGGTGAGCTCAAAGTCTACATCCAAGGACCAAATGATTACAGGCCGAAAGTCTTCCTAGCCGATGATGATCAAGGAGTGCATTCAATCAAATTTGATGCCATGAAAGCCGGCAAATACTTTGCAGTGATCGTATGGTCTGAGCAACACATTCCAAAGTCTCCCTTGAAGTTACGTGTGCATCCTGCCGCAGATGCTGGTAGAGTACGTGCCTTCGGACCTGGGTTGATCAACGGCTTTATCGGGGCCCCTGGACAGTTCACCATTGAGACCAAGAATGCTGGCATTGGTACTCTGCTCATTAGAGTACACGGCTTGAAAGATTCGTTTAAGATTGAGGCACACCCACTCTCCGAAGATGATCCTCGTACTCTGATAACCACGTATAATCCAAGGCTGGTAGGGGAGTATACAGTCTTTGTGAGGTGGTCCGGAGTACACGTCCCTGGGTCTCCCTTCACTGTGCAAATCAGACAGAAACCTGGTATGTCCGTGTGCTCTATTTAGTTTGAACTTTGCATTACTTTGTTATTTTCCACAAATCTAGGTGTTCACGATCCTTCTGTTGAGCCTCCAATAAGAATCAAAACAAAAAAACGCCATGCTTCTACGTCTTCACAAAAAAAGACTGCGGTAAAAAATAATTTTCTTGACCTTTTTTTATGTGTTGTTTGTTACAGTTAACCTAGTAAACTATTTTACAAATATTTTTTAATTTGTAGTCTCAGAAGTTAGAGTCCTCACCACCTGCAAAACCTCAAGAAATTCCTGAAAAGCGCAAGCGAGGAAGACCATCTTCAACAACATCTTCAAAGGTCAGCACAGCACCTCAGAAGAGTCGACCAGCATCTCAGGCTGCAGCAACTCCTGGAATGGGTCCAATAGTGCCTAGCATGAAGATGAAGGACAATCCTGCAATGGCCATGGCACTGGCTACTTCTGCTCCACAAGAACCAGGTAAAGCACAAAAACAGTTTACGAAATTATAATGTCAAACAACAATTGCGTACTTAGAAGAATTATTGAGTATGTACTGCTAATTTAAATTGAATTAAATGATTTTTGTGTACCTATTAACAGGTGGTTATGTATCGGGTATTATCCAAGGAGGGCAAGAATTTCAATATTCTCAAACCAAAGTGACCAAAAAGAAGGTGGTCAAGAAAGTTGTTCAGAGGAAGAGAGCGGCTAGCAAAGGCTCTGGTCCTCAGGCTGCGAAGAAAACAACTCAGGTACCTCCCAAACGCGCCCTATCTCCAGGAGCCGTGGAAACTAGCGGCGTCAGAAGAAGTAGGGCCACATCTCCAGTTGCTAGGCAGCCCACCAGTGAGACAAGAGTTTCCAGGTCTAAAGTGGTGTCACCACCACCAGCTAACACTGGCACAGGATTTTTCTCCAGACGGCCAACAACTTCTCCTCCCCCAACGGAGTTTCCCACCAAGCCAACAACCCAACCTCCTGCTCAAAGGGCCAAATCTCCTGAGAGTCAGCCACAACCAAAAGACCGCAAAGCTATGTCTCCTGCTCGCAAGGCAGTCTCTCCGAGACGCAAACCTGTTGCCAGGCGTAAGGTCTTATCGCCAGCTCGTAAGGCAGGACAAAAAGCTAAGTCTCCCAGTCCCAAGAGTGCTGCTGCACCAGCTAAAACAGCAGTTTCTCCTACACGAGAATCTGCTTCACAGGCACAAGCAATGTCCCCACCTCTCAAGATTTCAGAAGCTAAGTCTCCATCTAGAAAAACGTCACAAGCAAAATCTCCATCTCGAAAAACTTCAGAAGCCAGATCTCCGCCTCGAAAAATTTCGTCAACTCAGAGGCCTACATCAACGTCACCATCTCATTCTGGAGCAGCTCCAGGCCCGCCATCTTTACCAATAGTCACTACAGTGCCTACAAGAGCTCCTAAAGTAGTGCAGTCAAGTGAGCCAGCTCCTCCTACAGGAGCTCCACCTAGACCCGTCAGCAGAGGCCAGCCACCAGCAGCAGAAATTGCTACATCACAACAAGTGGCCTCCACTGAGGCAGAACATCCCAAGCCAAAGCTCATCAGTGCAGCTAAACAACCGACATCACCCGCCAGGAGAGTGACGTCTCCACCACACAAGTCTGCTGCACGTAAAGTGAAGTCTCCTTCAAGAAAAGCGGCATCTCCTGCACCTAAAGGAGGTCCCCAGAAGGTGGCTGGTCCTGCCAAAGCCAAGAGTCCGATGAGACGGTAAATAATTAGTCTGTAGTGATAAGCGGGGGGAAAAAATGCATCAAAAGTTCAGTCATGAACTTTGACAAAAGCCAGAATAAAATCCTGAATTTAATTCCCAGTTAACTGTAATATGTCTGTCACATTGACACACTTTTAACGTAGTTGCTCTAATCGAGTTCATGTTAATGATGTTTGTTTTATCATTCTAGCCCACCACCTAAGGGAAGGCGCCCGGCACCTAAGAAGGCTGCTAAAATGAGGAAGTGATTACTTTCTTCAATGAACTACTTATAGCCTTGTAGACCTGTATGCACATTGCACGACTATTGTATGCATGTAACAAACTTCTACCATTCTATACCATTAGCATTGTCAGTATTATATACTTTAGTTAGACATGTAACTATGTATTTATTATAATAGTAGTATTAAACTGCAAGTGTACACTGAGACAGTGCATGACAAATTAAATAGTGGGGCAAATAACTGGTAAAGGATTGTCGAACACTCTTGATTTCTCGCTGGAGAAACCTCCCCCCCCCCCCCCCAACACATACTCCCACACACCCAATTTCATGCAGGGGGGCACCGGCCCCCAGATTTACTGAATGGGGCAGGGCACACACTATGCAGATTAATACATTAGCTTAGTAACTGTTACTTGGAAGATATTATATATTTAGTGGTTATCATGAGAGTAAATTGGTTTGAGATACATGGTGCCCACCACTTTGAAGCACCTTCCATCACTCCTGCCAGGATATGCAAATCATTTTCTGCTACATTAGCTACAAAGTGGCATTAAGCTACGGTTATGTGTACCATGTTGCACCAAGTCCGCTAAAGGTCTTCGTAGCCTTAGCTTGTACGTAAGGAAGCCAGTCATAACGAGCCTTGACCCTACCGTATTCAGGTGGTATATCCGATTACACTCAAACTTCCTGCCGGTGGTAGGAGAGGGTCGCCAGTACAAATTCATTAATCCTAGGGCGGCAGAGATAGATTTATTCGGCTACAAGCTTGTAAGTTGTAATAGTTTGAATACGGTTGAGTGGTGAGTGAGGGTTATTCTCGCGGTCGTACCCCTTACCTGACCGCTGCAACTCATGAATATAGCTAGCTAGGTAAGTTAAGCGCTACTTTATTGGTTAGGTCGCATTAGGTAACAGCTCAACGTAAGCATGTAATGAAGGAGTGACTGTCTGACAGCATAATCCATTTAGACACTTCTTTAGCTGATTTACTTGACGAGAACAACTGCCAACAGAAATATATTTAGCAAGTGTGTGGGTGTGTACAATTATCATGATTATTGCTAGTAGTAATTTAATGTTCAAATTCTTGGGACATAGTTGATGCAGCTTATGTATTGTGACAGAGGGACTTTAAATCTCTTAGGTCCTTCAGGGAGGGATTCTATATGTAGTGCCCCGCCTTCAGGGCAGGGCTTCTATATGTAGAGTATGTACCTCCAATTGTGTTGTTAGGAACTGTTGCTAGGTTCTGAATTAATTAGGCGCTGCGCGCAGTCATTAACTACTGTTTTTAGGGTCCTTCAGGGACTCTAAATACAGTAGTTCCCTCTGAAGCAGCGCCTAACTATTATTTATATATTGTGACAGAGGAACTCTCTAGTTGGTCCTTCAGAGAGGGACACTATTAACTTGGTGTTCCCGCCTTGAGGGCAGGGACACTTAATGTCCCTTCATAATAGTTTGGCGCTGCTTCAGAGGGAACTACTGTATTTAGGGTCCCGCACTACATATAGAACCCCTCCCCCTGAAGGACCTAAGAGATTTAAAGTCCCTCTGTCACACTACAAAAACTACAGTAGCTATGTTCTAAAATTGCGCTTAGTGTCTCCAATTGCATTGTTAGGAGCAGCTGCTATGTCCTAAATTAGTTAGGCGTTGCGTAGCTGTCGTGAATAACTGTTTTTAAGATCCCTCAGGCCCTAAGCAGCGCGCTCACTGCGGTCGGGACGCTACAGCCTAGAGCCTTCAGGACCCTAAAAACAGTAGTTCGTCTGAGGCAGCACCTAGCTATTATTAGCACTTTTATTTTAAATTATCCAATAGACTCACTTTAACAGGAGGAGTTTGGGTTTTAGAGTCAGTTGTTCAAAGCACATGTGAGATAAGAGCTATACTTTGTAAGAAGAATTAGAATATGTTTTCATGTCTTTGATAGTTGACAGGTAGGAGCAAATTGAAAAATGGGGTGGAGGGTGAAACTAGAATATTCTAAGATACATTTTGACAGTTATATATGTTGACTCAAGTTACTTGTCAACTTCATCCCAGAAAATTTAATTAAAGCAATATCTCTCCATTGGCAAATACCACCTGCATGTAATGTACATAATGACTGTAGCAACAGAGGTAGACAGTGGAGAGGCTGCAAGCCACCACTTTCAAGAGATAATTGCTCTCTCCCTGTCACTTTCTCCTACCTTATGAAAATTACTCCATTCTAAGCTGAACTTCTTCTAACCTTATTCAAACTATTTTTTCTCCATATTCTAAGCTAAGGTCTACATTCATAGTGTAGCTATATGTATAGAATGGGAAAAAGATGGGAGGGAGGGAAGATGGGCCCCTATATTGTCAAAGGTGGGGATGAGGAGTGGAAGCAGTTGTCCTCCTGCTCCTCCTTCTCCCATCCCTCTATACATTCTTTATACGGTAGTCTCACACTTCAAGAAAATATTACTTCAAATAAAAGGGCAAAAAGTGGCTGTCTTTTTTTCATAAGAATGCATTGATAATATTAAATTACAATAACAACATAGCATACAGTTCAAACTCTAGTCCATAAGGCTTTGGTAGCAGTGAAAGTACAGTTGAAGGAAGGCAAGCAATGGAGATAGCAAACTAACAGCAAATGGCAGGAGTTATTGCTGAGTCATCATTGGTTACAGCTCATAATTCATGATTTAGGGCAAATACATGTAACATATCCAGATTAGTTCTCTAGGGCCAGGCAAGAGGTGTACTATTGCTCTAATGTCAACTATTACATGAACTTTGTAATGCAGTGGAATCCAGATTAAGCCACCAGTGATGTGCATCAGGAACGATTTCTTGCTTTGCCTGGTTCATATGGCTTCATTAAGTAAGTGTATCAAGTTGGTAATGCTGCATAGTGCTATATTATAATATGCTGTGTGGTTTCCAGTGGGTATTGGTGGTCAAATTAGTTGTAATTGCTATACATTCTCTATTAATAGAAATGATTAGGTATTATGCACATAAGTTAAGGAGGATTTTAATGTCCATTTAAGATTGTTGTTTAAATATTATTTATATACTTAATGTTTGCAATACAACACAAACAAACTATTGAGAAATATCTAGATATTTGTCGCTTGACAACCATTTCTACCAATTGGCATCCTTCATTACCAATGAAAGCATTTATCAAAGGCAGAATGAGAATCAACTCTCTGAAGCATCGTCAGTTGTGGCCAATAGCAATTGTCCTCATAGTAGCTAGTCAGATGAGTATCTAAATTAATAATTTTTAATGCTACTCTTTTCCACTCTTTATTTCTTATATCTGGGTGTACAAAGCACCCATGTAGTATAAGAAAGAATCAAAACTCCAACATCAATGCTTAATAAGACATGATATGTGATTTTACATAATTATTTATTATTTAGGTTTTGTCAAGTCCCAAGAACTGGTGAGCTGCTCTACTTCTTCTGACTGCAGTAGAAATCTCCACAACACTTCCATAGAATCTTGCTGTGCTGGCAGTGGGTTCTATTATTCTACATCTGGTTCACTGACATGCTTGCAGTGTATAACTAGTAAGAATTTGATTGGATGGTTAAAATGTACTAGTGATGTGCTTCAACAAAAATGGCGAGCGAGCTGATCTGACTGAAATTCAAATTTGAATGCTAACTGCTTATAATAATTCTTTGTCAGCTAAATGTTCATGTTTAATTTATTTGTGCTATTCTTTTGCAACACATAACACTTTTACATACACATACACACCACTGGATATGCCAGCACAAGACTTACATTGTATTCTCTTCGCAACTTGACTATAGGACAATTGATTTTCAAGGGGTAGTAATCAAATTTCTGAGGATGATATGGGTAAGGATCGATAAACCAAAGGATTCTATTTAAGCTAGCTGCCTTTCCAAGTATGCTCCACTCTATTACACCAGAGGTCTAGTAAACATTGTATTGTATTCTCTTAGTGACTTGACTATTGGACAATGGATTTTCAAGTAAGAACAAATCTGTTATGCAAGGCATATAGCTATGACAAACAGAGCATGTAATTAACCGTTGCCACTAATACAATAGAGAATGAACTCGCTAAGTTTGTAAGACCTAAATGTGAACATCTGCCCTCTTCTGTCTCCGTAGCTCTTTTGTCTTTATTTTTTCTGGCATTATTTCAAAGTCGTTTCTCCTAAATTTCTTGTGCCCACGCTAATGTTAACAATTTTTAAGTAGCCTCTGGGGGTTGGACACGCATTGACCTCTTTAAACTTTTGCCATACCAAAATCTCAATTGAGACTGTCTCGCTTCGCTCACCCGATTATAAAGCATTAGTACACGCACAAATGGCTATAGGCATAATAGTATAGGCTAGTGTGAATAGTTCTTATACAGAGTACCTATTGAGTCACTTCTATATTTCCTTACAGGTTTTGGATTCAACCAGTCCAGCTTCACAGGTCAAGAGCGTGACCAGCCATATGCAATTGAAGTTGGA
>WLWI01002007.1_pt1 | contig 17615 bp, 11 predicted proteins | sample 6701501 | NCBI WGS metagenome assembly WLWI01 (sample SAMN12718690, study PRJNA515312) | sponge metagenome | isolation source: marine sponge | host: Mycale hentscheli | place: New Zealand: South Island, Marlborough, Capsize Point | collected 2014-11-01
TATACCTACAGTCAGCACAACCCAGTGGTATACCCACACTGAACTCTAGTTGCTAAGCAACAAGAGTCACCTCCCCTTGGGAAGCTCAGACTCTGTGAGTGGGCGTGTCAGAGAGAGTTGTTGTTGTTGTTTTCGTGTAGTCTTAAGGTCTCAGTTACCAATGAGTGTAAGCACTCCTGTAATTTCCAACTCCTTAGTTCAGCTAAACTAAGTTGCTTCCTCCCTCACGCTCCCCTGAAACCATGGTTGTCATGGTGATTATTTATTTTTTTTGACAATTAGTGTGAGTAATAGCATGGGTAGTGCTATTCGGGATTAATAGCACGAGTAGTGTGATTGAAATAGCACGAGGCAAAGTCGAGTGCTATTTCAATTGCTTTATGAGTGCTATTGATCCCTAATAGCACAGGTTACCCGTGTTATCACTCGCTAATAGTAGGCCAGCTAATTGGCGCTGTATGGTTCACTCACTATCTCCTTATTTCAGGATTAGCTTCCTCTGGAATTTCATTTTCAATCTATGGCTCCTCCTAATCAGTTGAAAACAAATCCGTCTAATACGAATAGAACTTCCGCGCTAAAGAATCACACTGCTCCAACTAGAAACTACTCAAACTGTATGTTTCCCCAAGGTTAACACTGCATGCGTGCACACTTGCCCGTACTATTTCACTTACTAGCTACTGTGGTATTTCACTTAGTTTCCACTTAGTTACCGAGGTATTTCAATTAGTTACGTGCTACTTCGCTTTCCGCATGCGATTTCAATTGAACAGTTATTTTCCCCATACATTTTTGAATGGGCAATGTATTTCGCTTTCTGCAATTTACGCACTGTACTATTAGGAAATATAATAGCACGGAAAACTGTACTATTCGGAATTAATAGCATGAGTAGTGTGAGAAATTTTTCACAAGCAAAGCCGAGTTAAATTACTCACTGCATAAGCCACTAAACTGAACTGCACATGATTTACCGTTTATGATATCAAAATAACCTGGGACAGGTACAATTTATAGTATTCTTTCCATTTCATCACACTGCTGAGAATGTCATAGCAACACCTGCAGGGGTGTCAAATTGAGAATCGGGGTTATTTTTTTATATATGTATGTGTGGACGGTCTCATTTGTACCCTCGCGGTTTTTTTTGTGTTAGCTCAGTGTTTGACCCTGTCCCAAACTACACTAAACAGAATCCTCTGGTTTAGCAATCATTACCCGTATTATCTTAGAAATTGAATTGTTTACTGCTTTGAATTTTTTTGTGGTGCAGTAAAAACTAAAAAAAAAACTTACCGGAGTTCCATTTCTATTCAAGTTAGTGGCGGTGGTAAGTTAATAAGCTATTTGTCATAGTTATAAGCCATACACAACAGTATTTACTTGAAAATTCATTGTTCAATAGACTAACCATGAAGGTAAGTCTTGTGTAGGTGTGTCCAGTTGTGTGAAAGTATTGTACGTTAGCTACAACTACTACTTAGCTAAAGAATATCACAGAGAAAACGCTTAAATAGCGTGACTTTTTTTTTTTTTTTGTAATTCGAACAGTTATGGCGAGTGGTTACTATGGCATTGAATCCCCTTTACTGTATATGCGTAATCTAAAAACTCTGACTTTTTTTTAGTAGCTCGAGTGTTACAAATTAAAATCAATCATTTAACAATAGTGTAGTTTTAGGCTCGCTCGTTAATGATATTCATAACACATTCAGTTGAGTGTGTGAAACAGTACACAGTGGCACTTGATATATGTACTATTAGCTAATTAGAAATACAATAGCATAAGGCATTTTTATCCATTATTAATATCCTCTACCACTAGCTTTATTTACATCAGTCCTCTTTTATGTCACTCCTGTCACTGTCTTTCTTCCTGAACCATCTCAGCTCTTCTTCATCCTCCCTCTTCAGCTATTTCTTTTGTGTTTGTGTCTCTCGTGTTCTCAGTCTCTCTGTTCTTCCATTCATGCTTATGGACTTAGCTTTGTGAAACTGTTGCCTTTCCCTTTTGAAACTTTTGCTGTCTTTCCTCCCACAGATTGCAATGCTTTAACTGTCTACAAAGTGTGTCATCCTTTCCTTTTGTCATTTCTTAATCGCCTTCCACTGAATGAGAGGATACTTTGCCCGTTTGATATGTGGCAATACCTTACCAACCCAGCTCAGCTAATGAATTATTCATGAGCACGCATACAATCATAGTTGGATAGATAAGAGAATTCTTATATAGTGTAGATAAACATACAAAAAAAATGAACTTTGTAGATGTTTTGGTATTCCTTCAATAATAATTTAAACACTGCCAAAATTTACAATATTTTCTCTTTAAGCTGCAAGCACTATATGTATATAGATTTGTATGCTCGATTTCACTCACTGGGTGGGTACAGGTGGGGGCTAATACTTGATATGTGATTGTGTATGTGTGCGTGTGTGATTTCAGGATGATTCAGGATTGAGTTTCCAGGAGAAAGCTCGTCAGACTATACACATCAACTATCACGGACTGGTGAATATCACCAACGCCTTCTTACCACTCATGCAAGCCAATGGCAGGTGAGAAAAATAATAACAACAAAAAGGGGCGATTATCTTGCCAGAAAAGTTTATCTCTGGCGTGTCTGTTGCCAAATTAATTTCAACAAAGGTGCCATTTTATTCTAGCAATATAAGGTGATTTAAATAGACTCGGTGAATGATTTCATTAATGTACGAGAGAGCATTGATTAAGACGTGCAAATCTCTATTGGTGACACAATAGTTCCTTCAATGTCCTCTTCCATTTGTGTTTCCTTGTCCGGCCGTATAACTGAAATGACAGTAGCTCATACAAAGGTTTTGTGTTTGGATGGTAGATTATCTGTTATGGATGAGTTAATGTGAGTATTGATAAAAGACTGGTATATATGAATAGTGTGAAAATTTCCAGACATATTTTACCTATATTGTGCAAGCTAGGCTTGTGAGCTTTCACAGCAGTTCTTGCTGGAATGATGGCCAAAAAGTAGTGCATTTGAAAGTTCTTCAAAGTTGTTAGATAAAGATTTGGAAAGTTTTGTTAGGTCAAGTTCATTTTAATATGAGGTAGGGGTCATCAACAGTAGGCATGATTAATGAGGTAAGGATCATCAACAATAGGCACAATTGGTGGGGTAAGGATCGTCGACTTTATAAAAATTTGTAGGATTATCAATTTGTCTTCTGGTTTTGGTCACGCTGCGTATGTAAAGTCTAACATCAAGGAGCAAGTCCTGCGATCAGATCTCACCGTGGACAAGCTCACAGCCATCATGGAGAACTTTGTCAGGTTTGTGCTCAATCAATATCTGGTCTATTAACAAGGTGTAAATTGCATAGTGTGGTGTATCTATGTATCTACATATGTACTGTAAACTTGCCATGCACTTAAATATAGTTGTTCTAACTGTCCATACTGCAGAAAATCTCTACCATTTTCACTGGTCTCTTAATCGCTATTTCAGTATACGTTTCATTTTTACTTATATTTGTGTGTGTTTTGTTGTTGTTGTTGTTTTGTTGTTGTTTTTGTTTTTTGTTTTGTTTTGTTTTTTTTTGCGTAGAGATGCTCAAGATTTGAACTCCTACAAGTCCAAGGGATGGCCAGACATGGATGGTTAGTGGAATACTCTATATGGGGATTAAAAAAACCAACTCAAATTTGTATTCATCTTTGAAGTAATCCTTTTATTTATAGTACAAATCTGTAAGGCAAGCTTGCTGGTGTCATGAATGGGATGCCCAGAGGGAGGGAGGCCTTCAATTATAACGAACACCCACTGAAATAGTTTCATCCCAGTCGATATATCGACATCTTTGGACATTCTCCAGCAATATATGCTGTGTGTCCATGTCAAAACCTTATAGACTTCACAGCTGCAAAGTTCCTATTTAACTGTTGAGAAAACACAGTAGGTATATGTAGCTAGTGTCACCCAGCGTTAGGTCGTGGCTGTGCTATCTGAAATGTGGATAGCATGAAGATATGCTCACTGTCATATAGTATGGTCAGTTGTTTGTTTGTTAGATCGGCAGTATTATATCAATTTTGCAGTTCCCGAGTGTTAGCACTAAGTGTTTGCACTAAGGGGTGCTTTAATTTAGGACATTTCTTTTCCCTGATAATTTTGTTTTTCATTGCAATTTGTTCTGAATGACCATCTCATAAATATGTTTTTTTTTAAATAAAAATAAAAAAAGCAATACAAAACATCTGCATGTTGTTGTGTGTCTCTTTGTTGTAGATTATTCTGCTTACAAAGTGTCCAAAATGGGCGTGTGCAGATTCACGGAGCTGCTGGCAGACTCAGTGTCTAAGAATTCTTCTAAGCCAGGACTTCTTGTCAACACTGTAAGTGCTCTCTGGCATAGTCAGTCAGATTCTTGTTGCTAAGGGCTCTAGGCTGATCAAAGTAATTGGCAAGCTAGCAAAAAACACTCAAGTCTTAGTGTATAATTTTTTTTATGTTTGGCGAGAGAGCAAAAGTTGAAATTAGAGAATATTCCATGTATATATGTTACAGACCAATTACAAACTTGGACTGTATTAAAATGGTCTAGCCGTTTTAAAACAGGCCAGACCATTTTAAAATGGGACAGACCATTTCCAAACCTCAGACCGTTTTAAAACAGACCAGATCATTTTAAAAAAAAACAGGCCAGATCACTGGCCAGACCACTGGCCAGACTATTTTAGAAATCTTCTGAGTTTCACCTCTGATACATGTAATACCATGAAAGGTGCAAGAGGTGGGGTTATAAGTAAGCTCCGAGTGGAGCAACCCAAAATTGTTGATGTGTATTGTATTTGTCACTTAATAAATTTATGTGTCAAAGCAGCCACTAAGACAATGCCATTGAAAATTGATGAAATTCTGATAGACATTTATTATCATTTTCACCGCAGTGTGAAAAGAATCACATCTCTTCATGATTATGCTGAGTTTTGTTCCGTAGAGTTTAAGGTTGTTTCTAAACACTCAGTGACAAGATGGTTATCTCTGCGACACGCTATTCAGCGCACACTTGAGATGTGGAATCCTCTCTATTCTTATTTTTGTAGTCACCCTGATGTGGAAAAAAGTGGAAAAGTGAAATCTATTTTTGAGGAGTTACAACATCCCCTCACTAAAGTATGGTTTTATTTTCTTTCAAATGTATTGCCCATTTTTGACAAATTTAATACTTCTTTTCAGACCTCATCTACAGCAACTGTACACAAATTGTATGGAGAAACTAAAAGATTGTTGAAAAAAATTTTGTCCTTTTTTATTAAACAGGAGGTTATACAACACCACTCTGAAGATTTGACCCAGTTAAATTATTCTGATGAGTGCAATCATCTTCCAGTGCGGGATCTGTTTGTTGGAGACAACACCACTGCTCTTATTCTTCATCAAGAAGAAAATGAAGGTGAATCTGTAACAGAATTTTATCATGGTGTGAAAACTTTCTATTCAGCTTTTGTTAAGAAACTTCTGAAAGTATTTGATTTTAAGTCTGAGATGTTGTCAACTCTAGCTTTTCTTGAACCAAAGAACAGTCAAAAGATGTCCCTTTCCTCGTTTGATGCTATTGCCAGCTTTTTTCCAGTAACATTTGAAAAAGATCTGGTGAAGTTAGAATATCGTGAGTTTGCTATTGATGATACTATTGACCCTAGCATTGACAGTGATGCAATCAATTTCTGGATATTAATTAGCAAGATGAAGTCGCCAATGGGAAACCTTCTGTACAAAAATCTTGCCACTTTAGCCTTGCAACTCATATCTACTCCTGTGTCTAATGCAGACAGTGAGCGAGTGTTCAGCCTTGTTCGAAGAATAAAAACTGAATACAGATCATCACTTTCCACAGAAACCTTGTCTGCATTAATTGGATGTCATTTGAACAACACTCTCTCTTGTTGTGAACCAACCGAATTTGAGGAGGCACTGTTGAGTAAGGCCAAGACATGCACTATGGAACGCAATTTATCCTACAAAAAGTAGTCCCAAACTTAACTATCGTACATTAGCTAATTTCCTGTTTAATCTTTAGTAGTCATTCTTTTCATACTTTATTACTGGTCTCATTCAACTCATTCTACACCTATAAAATGTTTCTTATGTGAAATTACAACTGTAAATAATGCTTTGTCATCATAGCTAAAACTCAGATGGGTAATTTTTAAAAGATACTATAAAGATGTCTTAGTCAAAAATAGTTCTAGTTTAATCTGTTCTTGCTTTAAGTAGCTAGCAAGCAAAATACTGAAAATGCAGCAGAAAATACTGATTTTTTTCAATTTATACTGAAGATGTAAAATTCTAGTTGGAGGCTCTGTATGATCACATATTGTAATAAACAAGATATAGAGTTTATGAATATATTCATATAAAATAACTCTACCAAATAGCTCGCATAAATTAATGAACAATGGTATGCTAGTTCATGACGTGCATGCTCTCTCTGATATACCTTACACTAGTGATGTCCTTCAGCACAAATGGCAAGTGAGGCTATTGTACACAAGTAATTCAAACTACAAAGTAGCTAAAATCCCACCATTTTTGTGGAGTCACCCCTGACATGAAGGAGAAAGAAGAGAGATGAGATGAAGAGAATAGAGAGAACTAAAGAAGTGACTTCGTTAAAATTTTTCAAATCATAAATCATGCTGTAGTTTGTAATAGTTGCTGTGTACATTTGCGTGCGAGTCGTGGTGTGTATGTTCTATTGGGTAAAGGGTTGTATGAATGTGAGCCAGCCTGCACATGTGCAGTTGGCTCAAGTTTGGACTTGTATGTGCATGTTTTGTGTTGCATTTTAGTCTGTTTAATTTGTTTCCTGCTAGCTTATGTCCCAGACCACCAGTGTCTTAGACTTCAAGTAAGACTTAAAGCCTGGACATAGCTCTGGTGACAAACTACTCACGAGAATTCTGCTTGCCTGAGATTGTTCTACAGCTAAGGGAGTGGTTTCCCTTGTTCACCACGTTAGAAAATCGTTTGTAACAAGAATCACTGCTGTTCTCTTAATCACGTGAAGATTGCATAATAATACGTGACCGTTATGTAATAGAAAACAATTTAAGCATGTGATGCGTGCATATGAGTATGACGTAATGATTAGTCTGTCCTTGCACGTATGAGAGTGAAATTTTACAACACACCAATAATATACCAATATAGCTACTGCTATTATACCGACATATCTTAGATTGATATACCTCACATTATACTGAAATACCTTATACATGATACTATAGATTATACTATTATATTACATTAACAATGCATAATAATATACCTTAGATTGATCAGTAGTGACTAAAGCATGACCAATTACTCTTGTGCACAACTTCTTTCCCTTTGCAGCCTACATGACAAAGATGGCCAAAAGAATAAGAAAACAAGATAAATGGATCCAGTTTTAGCACAGTATAAGCACCCCACTACCTAAATCATATTACTGTAATATTTTTGGTTGTATGTTTGTATGTTTGTTTGTTTAGTCTCATCGAGAATTTGGAGGAAAAAAATGTTGAGCGATATTAAACACAACATTATTCAGCAAAAAACGTGAACCTGAGAAGACCAGGAATTCTCCATCTTACATTAACCATCTTTACAGACGTAGCAAACATCTGAGTGCTACAACTAGTTCTGTCTTTCCTCTACTTTGCAAGTTTTAATCACCGGGTACTAGTTGAGCTATTCAATGAAACATTATGTGAACCAACACCTGTCAGAATAAACTTAATGTAAGTAAACCAGTGAGATTCGGTTTACTCATTCTGGGAAAGCCTCTCTGGGATATGCTGATATTTTTAAAAGTCGAACACATCCCCTACCATTCTAACTGCTATGCTGGCAATATCACAGATGTTGGAAGATTGAAAGTATGCAGAGTATCAATAATTGATTTGAATGCTATCTGAACAAGCACAAAAAGTCGGAGCCTAAGTAATGGCTCTAATGAAGTCAAGAGAAGGGAAAATAGTTGATCTGGACTCATTCAACCAGGGAAATCCATGAGAAAATTATGCACAAAAGCAATACAGAAAACAATCATTTGTCATGCTAATCAAGGATAAGCTAGCTTTAATAGCTTATACATACATGTATAAAATGGGGGAGGGGAATGAATGAGGAATTGTACAGAATGAGCACAGCCAATTTTTATTTTAGATGAACTGCCCACAGTACCTAATTCCTATTTGCAGTTCTAGATTCATATTTTTAGTGCATAAAACTATGAATGCCAAATGCAATTGTTATGCAAACTATATACATCAGCACAGTGCAGTGAGCATGCTCACCATCCTACTGCTATTCTGCCAATTCCATGTGTGTGTTTTGCACACTTTTTGGGGCTTTCATTTTGAATAAAATAAGATTAACAAATTAATGTACAAAAAAATATGATAATCAACTTCACTTTTCACATCTCCATTATAGCATGACCCATCCTCCACTTATAAACACCTCTATGTTTGTGCCATTGTACACTCAGTAAACAGACACTGAATAAGTTTCATGGATTGAAAATGTTTTTCTTCATAGATATGTATGTTTCCCAGCCAAATTAGTCTACATAACAATTAGTCCATAATTATTACAAATAACACTTACTTTAAAGCAAAATGATGTCCTAAGTGTAATTGCTATTGTGTAAAATGAAAATAATAAACTCATACATAAATTTTAATGAACTGTGAAGTTTTTACGCATCTGGTAACAAAAAAACTTTGTATTTTTGCAACTCATGGCATAGCGGCTCAGACAGTGAATGTAAAATGTACATAAATCAGACAACACAAGTATGACATTTTGAGCCCAAGCATGTAACAAACACAACTATGACTTTGTTGATGTATGAAATCTACATTGAATTGACTATATATACCCCACACTAACCTTTGACAGAAAAATATCCGTCCAATATTGAACACATAATATTTTTGTTGGTTTAATTTAAATAACTGTGAGAATGCTGTGGTTGTAAGTCATGCACTCGAGGGGTGTGGTTTTGGTAGCCAGAAGACCAGATCTGTGGCGAGGTGGCTGATCAGTAGAGGATTCCCACTGCGGAAACTCTTTCATCCCAATGCGGGTCACACAAACTCATAAATTCTACTATGGATCAATTATAAATTTGTCATTCATTATTGCAGAGATACTTAACAAGTGACTATGAATAAAGGTGATAGGGTTTTAATGGGGTGTGGTCACATAAAGATAATGTTTGTGATGATCCTGTACCTGTTCATGGAGGAAGTGACTTGTGAGTTCAGACTGGCCTGGACATACATCCGGGGGGGCCAGAATGGTCCTCTACCAGCAGGACCAGAAGGTGAGTGGAGCGACGGTAACGACACCAACAAGGTGATCATCACCAGGAAGAACTCAAGTGACTCTGGCTAATGGCCATGTCCTGTGGGCAAGGGTCCCATCTTTGACAATGACAATATCACCAGGTCGAAAATTGCGAACTCTCTGGTGCCACTTAGCTCTTGATTGTAGTGACTGGAGATATCGAGACCGCCATTGTAGCCAGAGGTCTGAGCTGAGATGTTTGACAAGGTTTCATCTCTTGAGCAGAGTAAGTTTAGAGTCTAAGTCAACACGTGTTGGTGGAGGAGCTTTCAAAGGTCTCCCAATAAGAAAGTGAACCGGAGTTAACGCTGTGTAACCTTCACCATTGGTCGCTTCTAGGGGTACAAGTGGTTTGCTGTTGAGGATAGCCTCTACTTCTGTCAAAATTGTGGAAAGTGCTTCAAAGCTAAGTAAATGAATAGCAACGAACTTGTGAAGAAGAATCTTCATAGCAAGCACTCCTGCCTCCCACAGCCCTCCAAAATGAGGTGCACATGAGAGGTGTGCCAATAAAATTCTCGATCTGATGAGAAATGAGACATACGATTAGAAGTTTCTTTAGAAGTAAGTAAACTCTGTATTTCTTCCATTTCACAACGAGCACCAATACAATTTGATCCATTGTCACTGTAGAGATGAGCAGGAGTTCCTTAATGACAGCAGAATCATGTCAGAGCAGTAATAAAGGCATTTGTAGAAAGGTCTGAGCACAACTCCAAGTGAATTGCTCGTGTCGAAAAGCACACAAAACAGCTGCGTATGTTTTTATCTAGATAGGTTTACGAGAGTTGCCTCGACGAACTAGAAAAATACCTGCAAAGTCCACTCCAATGGAGGAGATGGATCAGTACGTGCTGAAGGTAGAAAACCCATTCGTTGATTAGGTGCTTTAGAGTAAGCTCGTTGACAGATGGTGCAGGACAACTAAGTGATTTGAGATATTTCTTAAGTCCTTACATGATGGTCTTCAGCCATAATTGCAAGAAGTGTGGAAATACCGGGATGATTATACTGAGCATGTAGAGTGTCCTGATATACAGTCTTGTGAGAGCTGACTTCAGGCTGAGCAATAAAAGAGCTCTAGGCTGACAAGGACACTTGTCATCCCGGACACGACCTCCAACATAAAGAAGTTGATCTTGTTCATATGAAGATCCATCTTTGCCAGGGAGTGACTGACAGGCAAAGTCTTTCCAGCACAAAAAATGTGAGATGATGTCAGAGTATGATTCAGTTTGTGCTTGCTGGAACAAGTAGGTGCGAGTTTTTGAGCATTCCTCAGAAGTTAAAATAGGTGAGAACTGACGCTTGCTTTGGGAAAGATGAATATGTGAGATAAATCGATAAATCCAAGAGAGAACTCGAGTAAGATGAAGAAAAGAGGAATACTGTGACCATAAAGGATTCTCTGGGAGTGGCTGGGCAGATGACACTGTGACACGTAGTTCAGGCAAGTCATTACCAGCATTAATATCAAGGTGAGGCCAATCTATAGGAGGTAGCTTGAGCCAGCCAGGTCCCTCCCACCAAAGTTGAGAAGACATGAGTTCTTGAAGCAAAGTTCCACGACTGGCCAGGTCAGCCGGATTCTCTTTGGATGACACATGTCTCCAGTGCTGGAGCCACAATGTCTTGAATGACAGCAACACGATTTACTACAAAGGTCTTCAGAGATGATGGAGATTTTCTGATCCATGAGAGAGTGATTGTTGAATCGGTCCAGGCATGTACATTAACAGCTGGAATACTGAGATCCAATGAGATTAATGCAAGGAGTTTGGCCAGGAGATAGGCTGCGGTAAACTCAAGTCGAGGAATAGTGATTGGACGAAGAGGGGCAACACGAGCTTTGGAAGCAACAAGAACAATAGAAGTTTCTGAGTTCAAGTAGACAGCACAGAGGTAAACTACAGCCCCATAGGCCAGCGATGAGGCATTTGCGAAATCATGTAGGTGTTGAGAGACAACTGGCAAATCCAATGGTACAGTTTGTCTGTCTATAGTATGTGTTGCAAGCAGAGGCAAAGTAAGACGTCCATGTATTCCAGGCTGAGGCAACCTCTTCACAAACAGGAGTGTCCCAGTCAAGATGTAGAGACCACAAGCGCTGAAGTTAGAGTTTCGCTGGTATAATGGCAGGAGTAAATAGGCCAAGCACATAAAAAACCTTTGCCGTCAGAGAAGCAATTAAACGTTTAATTATGGGGACATCATTAGGAATTTGGGGGACTGCAATGTGAAGTTGATCTGTTTGAACATTCCAGTGTATCCCTAACGCTTTCGAAGACGAAAGGGGGTCTTGAATGTGAAGGTCAGCAGATTCTCTAAGTTGTTCTGGAACTGATTCAATAAAGGCACTGGAGTTGCTGCGCCACTTTCGTAGTGTCATTCCTGCAGTGGTGAGCAGGTCACAGAGCTGCCGGCGGAGATTTGAGGCATCTTCAACAATGGCAGCACCGGTCAAACAGTCATCAACATTAAAAGAAGTCCTGATAGCATTAGCAGCTAGATGAAATTTATTCTCCTTCAGGTCCGCCAGTTGCCGAAGAACTTGTGATGCCAGGTTAACCTCTTCATTCGGCAATCAATGAGTTACCCGTTTTCAAGGCGTACGAGAAACCTGTGCAGGTCACGTTCAGATGGGTCAAGAAAAATCTCACGAAACATCTTGCTGATGTCAGATGACATTGCAACTGGGTAAATGCGAAACTTGTGCAAGATTGAGGTGAGCAGAGGGTACAGATTGGGTCCTGACAGAAGTTGATTGAGTGAATTGCCACTGGAGCTCTTTGCAGAGGCATCAAACACAGCCCTCAGTTTGGTTGATGTCAAGCTTTCCTTGACTACTCCATGTGTGGGTAAGTAATAAGCTTGGGTGGTGGGCTGAATGACTTCTGCAGGCGGTACCAACTCGGCATGATCCAATATGAGGTATTCACGTAACATGGTCTCAAATTGTGAAAGGCTTCCTTTGCTCCGTAGAGAACGCTCATTCTGCATATGCCGACGCACAGCTGTGGGACGAGAAGTACCGAGTTCAGGAGGGTTTGAAATCTTTGGAAGTTTCACAGAAAACCAACCACTAGATGTTACTTGGTATGTATCCTTAAAGTGTGTCACTGCCTGCTCCTCATCAGGTGAAAGATGGCGAGTGTGAACATCAGGAGTTTGATCCAAAGCCCATAGACGTTGCAAGGCAGCATCTAATGGATCTTCTCTTTCCTGTGCGTGGAGGCTTGACAGGGATAATGACTCATCAGGAATTGCTCCTCCAAGTGCCCAGCCAAAGATTGTAGGCGTGGCAATAGTGACTCGATCATATAAAAGAGAAGGGTTGCCGCAAGTACGTCAACCAACATCTGCTATGCCAAGAAGAAGGTCAATTTCACCACCAAGATTAGGATCTGCTATTGGTTTCTTTCCCCTGATACACGGAAGGTCTAGAAGTTTCCTAGGATTCTTGGGTGGTCGGATTGATTGTAGTGCTGGTACAATGTGGGCTTTGACTTCTATTTGACAAGCTGATTCCATAGGATGAAGTGATTCAAGAAAGATATAAATATAAGCTCGACTAACGGACTCTCCAGTAACACCAACCGTCCTGACACAAGGGTGATTGATGCTCCACTGTCAAGTAATGCTCGAGCTAGTTGTTGCCGCTCTCTGCAACTGGCAAGGATAACAGCAGTAGATAGAAGGGCTGATGGATGTGAGGCAACATAACCAGCCTCAGTGTTGGCAGGGGCATTATCCTCACGTGTTGAGTTGGATTCTGGTAGTGAGTTGGAGACAGAGGATGGTGAGTTAGTTTCGGATCTTGAGTTGGGTGATGGAGCCTCTCGATGTAGTAGGGTGTGATGACAGTTGCCACAACTTTTGCAGTTATATCCTGAGGAACAATCTCGGAGCACATGACTATGACTGAGGCAATTATAACAAAAACGTTTTCCCTTGACAAATTTGTGTCTCTTGGTTGCTGCCAACTAAGAAATGTTGAGCACTTAGACAGAGCATGTCTATCTTGGTCACAGACACTACACTTGTGAAACGATGGCTCGACTTTGTAGACTGTTTGATGTTTAGAAGGAGCTAGTTTTGATGGCTTGGACATAGTCAGAGCAGGCTTCTTGAGTTGCTCCTGAGGGAGAGCAGTATTGATTCTGGACTTGACAAATTCAAGTAGCTGTTCCAAAGAAGACGGTGCTTCCTAATCTGAAGCATAAATGGACCACTGATGGGCAAAATCTCTGTCAAACTGAGACTCTAAAAGAGTAGCCAAAATGTTTGTAGCTTCATATGCATGGTAGTCCTTGAGTGTAGTTTGCCCATGTCTCATAGATATAGGTAAGATCCTTAGAATTGTTGACAAAGGTTTTTCGACGAGTGAGAATCTGAAGATGCTCCTGGTATGTTCTCTCTTTGACATACTTCTGTTGTAAAGCTTTTAAAGATAGTTCATACCCGTCTGAACCCTGTGATGCAGTACGTACAACTTCCTAGTCTCAGGAGTTGACACAACATGCCTTTTCTTCATCTGTCAGCTTCATCCTTAGCGACGACAGTGATGAACAAATGAGAGAAGTGTTTCCATTCAAGTGGGATTCCATCAAACTTTGGTAAAGTTATTCTTAGTCTATGTGATGAGGAAGGTTTTGTTTTAACAATGATTTCTGGAACAAGTGGCGTACATGCAGAGGACAAAGAGTCTTGTTCACGAGTAATCTGCTCTTGAACTTCCTTGAGCAGAGCATTAAGCTTTCCCCTAAGACTCTCGATGTCAGGGTAAATACTGTGATAGCATGAATTTCTTTTGAACTCTGTAGTACGTTCTTCCAATATCTTGAGTTGATTAAGATAGACAGGCTTTGATACACTGTCCACTTCCAATAGGGTGGAGAGAGACTCAAGTATAACAGTTCCTTCATCATAAAGAGCAATCTTTTCCAGAAGGATTTCCAATATCTCTATCAATCTGGTGTTGCGTTCCTTGACTAAATTGCCTTGAGAAATCTCTTCCCCAATGGCATCTGTGCCAGTTATAAGTTCTTCATACCTTTCTTGAAGTACTTCGAAGAGAGCTGATAGACGATTTGCTTCACTAAGCCTTTTGGTATTGTCTCCAGGACGAATTCGTGCACATGGGGTATCTTGAAGTTTCTTGACTTCGGTATCCAATGAGGTAAGCTGTCGCTTACGTCTGGAGCGCTTATCTGTCTGAATCTGACAGATTTCTTCTTCTAAAGAGACGGGCATGGTCTAGGCAGCACAGTCTACAACAAAAAAAGACAACAAAGAGACGGGGTTCAATAACTAGAGAGTGTAGGTGCTGATAAGTTCTTCCACTCCGAAAGATCCGGCTCAAAGGACCAATGAGAATGCTGTGGTTGTAAGTCACACACTGGAGGGGTGTGGTTTTGGTAGCTGGAAGTTGAAGGACCAGATCTATGGCGAGGTGAATTATAAATTCGTCCTTCATTATTGCAAATGAGATACTTAAGTACAAGTGACTATGAATAAAGGTGATTGGGTTTAAATGGGGTGTGGTCACATAAAGATTATGTTTGTGATGATCCTGTACCTATGCTAAATTGATTTTTCATGGAGGAAGTGACTTGTGAGTTCAGGCTGGCCTGGACAAACTGTTTGCCTTTGGAAAATCTCTTTTGCAGCTACAGCACCATCTGTAGCTAACAATGCTGATATGCACACAGTGATCCAGTGTTTATATTTGAATATATGACTTCAATTTAAGTGCTCGTGCTGCCGCACTCCGTGAACTAATAATGTTATTCCGAAGATAGATCATACTCAGTTCTGTGCAGGATTCAGACCATCATTTAGAGCTGCTGCACCTTCTGAACCTAAATCCAAGTTTCAGTGCTTGCAATTTAGTGCAAAACTTCAGACCATCAGCTAGAGCTACTGCACCTTCTGTTTTTGTGTTTGTAATTTAGTGCAAAACTTCAGTTCAGTGCAAAACTTCAGACCATCAGCTAGAGCTACTGCACCTTCTGTTTTTGTGTTTGTAATTTAGTGCAAAACTTCAGACCATCAGCTAGAGCTACTGCACCTTCTGAACCAATACTGTTCCATCCAAGATCCAGTGTTTGTAATTTAGTGCAAAACTTCAGACCATCAGCTAGAGCTACTGCACCTTCTGAACCAATACTGTTCCATCCAAGATCCAGTGTTTGTAATTTAGTGCAAAACTTCAGATCATCAGCTAGAGCTACTGCACCTTCTGAACCAATACTGTTCCATCCAAGATCCAGTGTTTGTAATTGAGTGCAAAACTTCAGACCATCAGCTAGAGCTGCAGCACCTTCTGAATCAATGCGGTTAAGTCCAAGATCCAGTGTTTGTAATTTAGTGCAAAACTTCAGACCATTAGCTAAAGCTACAGCACCTTCTGAACAAATTCTGTTATTGCATAGATCCAGAGTTTGTAAGTTGGTGCAAAACTTCAGGGTATTAGCTAATTCTATTGCACCTGCTGAACCAATATGGTTGAAACTAAAATTTAGTGTTTGTAGTTCTGTGCAGGACTTTAGAGCTTTAACTAGAGCTTCTGCATCCTTTGGTTTATACTTGATGCCATAAAAGTCCAATGTTTGTAATTTAGCACAGGACTTCAGACCAGAAGCTAGAGCTACTGCACCCTCTGAACTAATAAAACATTTACGAAGATCCAGTGTGATCAGTTTAGTGCAGTACTTGAGACAATCACCTAGTGCAATTGCACCCTCTGAACCAATTCTGTTACGAATAAGTTTTAATGTTTGTAATTCAGTGCAGGACTTCAGACCAATAGCTAGAGCTTTTGCACCCTCTGAATCAATACTGTTAAATTCAAGAATCACAGTCTGTAAGTTAGTACAGGATTTCAGACCATCAGCAAATGCTAATGCACCCACTGAACCAATATAAGAATAGATATCAAGTGTATTTAGATTAGTGCAGAACTTCAGACAACTCGCTATAGCTACTGCACACTCAGAATTACTCTCAAGTTTCAGTGTTCGCAATTGATTGCAAGATTTAATTCCATCAAATAAAGCTTCTGCATCTTCTAACTTCTTGCTCACATTTACATTAGTAAAACATACTAAATTGTTTCTAGTGCCGTTGATGTGAATTTCTGGACAATTCTTACAGCAATATAATGCCTTGCCAATTGTTTCATTATCTTTAGGGTTGGCACATATCCAATCTACTGAATTCTGGACTAGGTTTAAATTTGACTTCAACACAGATTGAGGAGGGCTCCTAGTTACATACATTTGAACTGCATGAACTGTATTTTTTAACATATTAGTCAATAAATAAATACCGGCTTCACTGATAGGATTGCATTGAAAATCTAAACACTGCATTTTCCTCAGCCCTATAACTGAATTTAGTATGCGTAATGCTCCTGAATCACTAATATCATTACAGTGAGCAGACAAAGTAGACAGTTCGCATAAATCTGTTAAAGAATCCGACAGAATCTTTGCTCCATTATCTGTAATTCTATTGAAATCTAAACGAAGTGTGCTAAGGTCAGTACAAATAGTCAATAAGTCAACTAGAGCAGCCACATCTTCATCAGTGATACCGCAGTTTATTAACACAAGTTTCACCAAACAACTTTGGAGTAAATGAGTGCTATTCTGATACAGTGTGAAAATAGTTCCATTGCAATATGTTAAACTTTGAAGATTAGAACTGCACAAGATCTTGCCACTAAATGCTTCAAGTAATGTGTGTTCATCAAACACATAAGATCTCTCAATAGCATCATAGTAAACTATGCTTAGTTTAGGGTTACTGAAACTTGAATACTTTAAAATATCACGATCAAAACCACTTTTTAAGGGGACAGCAATTTTTATTACACTTAAATTAGGAAGGCTTTTCCACCAAGCAAGTTTATTATAACCTTGCTTACCAATAGGAGTTTTGTTTAAATCTAAAATTTCGAGTGACTGAAGTTTAGTTAACAGCAAACCCAGACTCTCAAACTCAGATACACTGCAATTTTTCTTTTGGTAACCCAACTGTGTTATGTTACTGAAATGCACTTCCTGTAACTTCTCCAAAAACAAAGCCACACCTTCCTTCTTAATTGTACACTCTGTGAACAATAAAGAGGTTACCTTGTGTCGTGTAGAAGTGATAACATAGCTAATGGCAAGATAATCAGTGGGTAGAAAGTTACGATCCTTAAATGAGAGGACATTAGTATCAGTC
>WLWI01002008.1_pt1 | contig 17614 bp, 32 predicted proteins | sample 6701501 | NCBI WGS metagenome assembly WLWI01 (sample SAMN12718690, study PRJNA515312) | sponge metagenome | isolation source: marine sponge | host: Mycale hentscheli | place: New Zealand: South Island, Marlborough, Capsize Point | collected 2014-11-01
TATTTCTTTTTTTACCTCTTTCATAATTAAAGTTTCTTTTTCAAGATCAGGCTTACTACATAGTTCACCTACTGATTCTAAAACTTCAATATCCACATCTAAAATATCAGCATAATTAGAGAAGAAAGATTTAGGGTATAAATAACTACTCATGTATACATAATTAGCGCTATTTACATCAAAAAATACTTTAATGCGACCCTTTAATTCATTATCTAATTTACTGTACTTACCTTCTAAAAAATATTGCCAATTATCTTTTAAATCTGCAAAATCAAAAATAAACAATTTATTATGCTCATCTATTTCTTTAATATCACATAATCTAGTGTGTTTTATTAAATGTTTCTTTTCATAATTTTCATATTCATTTGATCTATTAGGGTGATATAAACACACTAACTTCATATCCTCTGGTATATAGTAAGGATCCCAAGCAAGATAAGTCTCACTTGGAACCACTTTAATACCACGTTTGAATCCAAGGAGCGGATATAAAAACACCTTAGATTTTTGAAAATACTTATTGTAAACTGATTTTACTGCCATATATTATTAAAGTTTAATGTTTCCTACTGCTAATTCATATGGTAAACTGAAATCTTTATTATCATAATGATAATTAATCATAGGTACAATATCATCTCTAAGATTTCTCAGCCAATTTCTCATAGTATCATCTGATACCTGAAACGGATAAACCTGATTGTATTTATCAATAACAACAAATGTAAAGTTAATCTTCCACTCCCTACTATCTTCTTTATCTCTAATCCACTTATAAAAAGCTAATTGATAATAGATAGCAGCCTGCAACCAATATCTAAAATACTCAACAGACTCACTAAAATCTAGTAAGGGTTTGCCCGTAGTTTTAAGATCATTGATAAATAAAACTTTAGCATCATTGTCTATAATTACATTATCAAGAATACCTTTAAAGCCAAATGATTTGTCATCTGTGTAAATTTTATTTTCTATTTTCACGGGGACCTCATTGTAAACTTCTAGATGTGTATCCTCTTTATTTCTATCAAGCTGTAACAACTGTACTATAGACTCATTCTCTTTTACAGAATCAACGCAATCTTTACAATAATTGAGCGTTTTACTATCTAATAAGGTTTTACCTTGACTTGATTTCAGAAATTCAAAATAACTGATGTTATCAGGTATTAAGATTTTCTTGACTCTTGCTTCATCAGTCTTAAGCTTTTGATGCAAGTTTATTTTCTCCAAGAGATCTACTATTGCAGTCTCATATTTGTCTAAAGTTACTGAATCATCTGAACTTTCCAAATGTATTTTGAAAATTTCATCTACAATTGTTCTATTACTAGTACCTGGCATCTTACCAGGGATTATAATAAACTCATCATCAAAATCTTCAGGATTAAGAAGTAGGCAGTGAATGACCCTCCCCTGTACTAGGTGAGAGTCAACACTATCTTCTTGTTCTTTTAGAATATAATGATTGTAGAACCAACTTGGTGAAAACAATAACTTATTTATTCCGCTGTAACTGAAATAAAATTTACTATTGTAAAATTGTTGTAGTTCCTCAGAACCAATCAAACTCTTCTTCATTCTTTTCTTCTGTTTTTTCTGCTATTAATACTTCTTCTGTAACTTCTTCTTCTGTTTCTACTTCTTCCTCTTCAATTTCAGGATCTACAAGGGACCCTGTTTTTGCCGTGTCAGGTTCAGAAACTGTAACTTCTTCTACAGTATCTTCAACAACCTCTTCTTCTTCAACTGCAACTACTGTAGTTTTATCTACAAAAGTATCAGTTTTATAGGTCCATTTGTAATTTAATTGTGGTTGAAATTCTGGATTAATACCATATGCACTAGGTTTTACATAGTTAGAATAACCATTGTCAGTAATAAAGTATGCTTTTTGATCTTCCATAATAAATTCTAGCGCAGCTTGATCTAGTTTACCAAAAGATAACAGAGTTTCAAAAACACCATCAATATGAGTATTACTATAAGAACCTCTACCAAGATAATTCTTCAATGACTTGAAGTTAACATGGTTTTTAGTTCTTGAATTGTCAATCTCACTACTATGATGAAAGAACAACATCTCAAGAAATAAAAGACTATCTAAATAATTAGCATTAGCCATAATCTCCATGGCCATAACATGATTATCACTGTCAGAACTTTTGAACATGTTTCTTAAGTTTTGATATGTATCTAAATCAATTAAGACAGCATCATCGCCATTGACAACCTCAAGCAATGCATTCTGCTCAATGATGTTTTTAGTTTTTACTTCATCATAGATCTCTAGATTATCATCACTAATAGTCCATATATGGTCATTAGTATTGTTTCTATATCCAGCTTCAAAAAATTGATCTTTAGTAAGACCTAGTTTATTAAGAATAGCTTGTCCTAAAGGTCCATTGTTAGCATTATTAGGTTGACAAAGTCTAGCTGTATGCCAGTCAACTGCAATCATTTCCAGTTCATCTTTATCAAATCCTTCTAATATAAGATCTATTTGATTTAAATAATAGCTATCAAAATCATCACTTAACTCTTTAAGAGCTTCTACAGTAGCAAAGAACACTTTTGCAGGAACTTTGTGCATCCATGTAGATTTAAATAGCTTTTCTCCAGCTCTATCACTGCCAACAACAACTGTTGCATTACTGATGTCAGTTGTAGTTCTAATTTTATATTTTACAGATAAGTCTTTAAGCTTTATTCTTGGGACAGTACATCCTTTCATAAAGTAAATCTTATCTTTCATTTGTGGTGTCCACTTAGCTGTACTAAAGTTTAGACCATGTATTTTTTCATTATAGCTTTTTCTTGAAACTACATTTAATATAGCAGTATCTGCTGTTTGGACATCTCCTATATTTATTTTATTATACTCATCTCTTTCTACATCTGCTTCTAAAGCAATATAAGGTATTTTTGTTATACTCATTTTTTTAGTTTAAAAAAGCGGCTTTTGCACCGCTTTATTTTTGAATTAATTTGTTAAAGGTTTTGCAAAACAGGAAACTGCTTTACCTGTGACTACTTTACAGTCATCTTCACCACCTTTTGATTCAACATCAGTTTTGAGAATTTGGCTTTGTGACCATTAAGGATTTCTTTAACCATGTAATATCTCAAGTCATCAGTAAACGAATCACAGTCAGTTACTAAAGAGATAATTCTATCAATCATCTTTTGAGGTACTGAACCTTTGTCAGCTGTTATTAATGCAAAGTTGATAATTCTAGTACTAATAATACTAGAGATATCTGCTCTGAAATCATCATCTTTACCAATGCAACCAGTCAAAGAACCTTTAACATAGTTCCAATCATCATTAGTAAGAATCTGTTCAGGACTGATAATCTTATCTAACTTGTTATTAATAAACATAGCAAACAATGCAGATGGTTCTTCTCCAATTGACCCATCACCAATCATATTGATCAGTGGCAGCTCATCTTCAAACTTTTGAATAGAGCTAATAGAGTTAAAGAAAGTAGTAATACTTCTAGGATTAACCTTCTGTGTTACAATCTCAGGATTCATTAACAAAAAGTTAATACATCTGCCATCAATATTGACCTTCTCTGCCCAACGAGCCCACACATTAGAATCAAACTTTACCTCTGTAGAGATGAATCTAGTTTTCTGAGCATCATCAAGAGAGGTTACCTGATACTCACCATTGTCTGGATTAGTAGTCAGGATAACATGCCAGTTCTTTGGAAGAGACCAAGAAATATATTCTTGTCTGTCCAAGATCTCCATAGTTGCTTGCATAAATCTGTGATCAGCACGAGTATAATCATCAAGAACCAAGAAACCACCTTCAGTTCTACCTTGGATCCATTCAGGTGCAGCATGAGCCATACGCTTTTCTACAACCTTGTAACCCTTTTTCATAGCAGCATCAACTTGAGCTTCCATGATCCAAGTGCTTTGACCTTCTTTATTTTGAATCTTAAATTCTTTAACAGGAAAACCAACAAGGTCACCTAATTCTTCTATCTGAGATAGATTAATCTTTACAACATCCATTTCCATCTCTTTACCAAGCTGGACAATAGCGGAAGTTTTACCAAGGCCCGCATCACCTTCAATATTTATTGCAACAGGTACTTTACCTTCATTTTGAATATACTGGTTATTAGTAACCATATGCTTTAAGAAGCCTTTTAACTCATCAACGTTTAATTGTGTGATTTTACTCATTTCTTTTTTTTAATTTAAATTTCTAATTTAATTTGTCTTCCTGGTAATTCATCATTATAACTGGATCTCTCCGATAGTACCCATAGGACTGGCTTCCTGGGTTTTACATCTGTCCAAGCTTCTCCATCTGTAAAATAGATTAAGCTTGTAAACTCTTTTTTCTCATTAAATAATTCTAGAACAGGCTCAAATCTTGTACCGCCTCTACCTGCAACTTCTAGCTCAAACTTTCCATCATATTTCTTAACAGATTGCATACTAGAATCACACTGTGCAATTGTGATATCAACACCTGCTTTATACAAGTGGTGAATCTCATTAATAAATTCTTTCAATTCATCATCACAAACAGAACCTGAAGTATCAATACCTACAAGCATGTTTTGTCTCATCTTTATCTTAAGGCCAGGATTATCAGAGTACCTTTTGTTCTCTTTTCTCCTAACCTTTCTAGTAAAGATTTTAGTAGATATACCAGTAAATCTTCTGATATATGCTTTCCAATTAAATTTAGGTGGTATAATTTCATCAAGTTTAATAAGACCTGATATCTCACCTGGTACAAAACCTCTCTTTTTAATAGTTTGCTCTCTAGCTTCAGACATAACTCTCTGAACTTGCTTTTCAATAAGCTTCTTTTCAGCTTCAGGCATGTTCTCAAACTCTTCCCACTCATGATCAGGTACATCAACTTCCTTATCTCCACCTCTACCACTACCTGGTCCAATCATAACTTTACTTTGACCTTGCTCCATACCATCAAGAAGCTTGTCCATATTATCATCTCCAGAGGTTCCTTTATCTTTCTTATCTTGTTGAGCTTGCTTAAGCTTATCATAATAATATCTAGAACCAGCTTTCTTATCTAGATTAAGATCATCATAGTCATTTATATCTATACCACCTTCAGGTAGCCAGTGTCCATCTATATACTGATTGATCTCCATATCCATTGCAATATTGGCCATTTGCTTATCACTAAACATAGTGAAAGTTGTAAGATGCTGAAAAGCTATGTGCAATAACTCATGCTTCAGTAAACCTAGTTTGTGATCTTCTGACAGATCAGTCCAGAACTTCTCATTGATCATCAATTGAAAGTTAATACCATTTTTACATACACCTGCAGTTGGAAGTTGATCACTCCAACTCTTGTGTAACATTAATAAAAAGAAACCATAATAGGGTTCCTTTAACATCAAGTCTTTTGATGTTTTACTCAGTGAATCTTGTTTATTCATTGTATTATATTTACTTGGATTTCTTTGTATTTAAAATCAAGAGCTTTAAATATTCTCTTTTTTTCATTGATAATCTCTTCAATCATCAACTCTGCTACCCATGGTTTTTTAATGCGAGCATTTGGTCCTATCATATGACCTAACCATCTTTCTTTAAACTTTAAATCTTGCTTATATACAGTAGCCACTCCCTTGGGTCTATGCTTGTTTACTAAATCACGAAATAGTCTCGTAACTCTTACATCTACAAGCGCCCAATCTTCAAGATGAGGATTGCCATATAACCATAAGAATAATAACTCTTCTTTGTAATCTTTTATTACAGTACTAGGGTCACCCAGATTTACAATTGCTTGCATTGCCATATAGTGATTGTCTTTATCACTTGACCGCATCATAGTTAGTAAGTTCTTTAAAACTTCTTTATTCATATTTTTCCTTTATAAAATCTTCCTAATATATTTCCATTCAGATAATAATCTCTTTCTAAAACCTCATGCTTAAATTGAGCTTTAGTTTCTTCATAGGTCAAAGACGCTTTACTAAAACAAATCTTAAGTATAGTTCTATATATCATTTTACCATCTTTGTATGCTTGCTTTAGTTCTTTGTTGCTACTAAAGTAGTTCTCATAGTCTAACTTAACAACTGTCTCATATTTCTTAGATCTTTTGTCTGTCATGGCAGCTAATGCTTTCTTTCCAAACTTTTTCTTTCTCTTACTATAAAAGTTTTTCTTACCTATGTAAGAGTACATTATCCCGCTTTTATGATCTAAATAGTTCATCATGTAAACAAATCCTACAGCACCTTCTGGAATCAAGTTCTCATTAAAGTCTATAACCCTTGTTCCTGACTTAGCTAATGGAGCATCTATTTCTATTTTCCAAGGATACATATCCTTTTTTATTTTACTCTTTAAACTTTTCATTCTATTTTTTCAATACTTTCTTCATGCAGTTTACGCAATCTTGCTCTTACTTTAAATTTTAACCTACTATCAAGACTTGTTTTATCTAACAACCATTGTAAGTAATTTTTATCTATTATTCTTGAAATTGCCATACCTTTGTATTTTCCAAAAGGCATTTTAACTATTTTGTATGCATTTGTTTTTGTAGACTTATTACCATATTTAACCTCTACAAACTTATAAGCTCTGCCTTTATCTCTTAAAACTTTACCTGAATCTATATTTTTTCTAATTCTATATTCAGAAATCTTAAGCATTTGGCTAGCTAAACGTATACTTTCATATTGGTTTCTTGTAAGAACATCTTTTACACATGTCATTTCTCCTTTTAATCCCATATTAGTTTTTTTAACAGAGGTAATAAAACCTCTCTAGTTTTAGTAATACCGTGTACCTTGATAGAGTCAGATAAATCCTTCTCCATATCTAGAACTACGTAATTAAAATCATACTTTTCTTTATATCTTTTCATAGATCTAATACCTGCTTCATCATTATCAAACAAAACAAATATCTTTTTATACTTTGGTATTATACTTTTGAGCATGCTCTCTGGTATCAAAGTATTCTCACTGTCAGGTGCAATTGATTCTGCATCATTTAACTTAAGTCTCTCAAAGGTCATTAAGTCTTTTAGTGAGGATGTAATTACAAGATAATTCTTATCATATTTCAATTGATCAGATCCTTGGATGTAGTTTTTAACCTTAATAAACTTCTTGTCAGAAACTTTAGGTTGATAAACTTTATACAGTGTACCATCATCTTTAAAATAACCATATAGACTAAGACCTTTAATAGTTATAGAACTTTCCTTACCATCATTATCTTCTTTAGTCATCACATAGTACTGTAGCGGGGCCACATTATACTTCTCAAGTAGTCTAGAACCAATATTAAATTTAGTCCAATACTTTTGATCAATTGTTGTCCAGTGCCTGATTTCATAATCAGTTACCTTATATCTACTATGAACTTTATATTCTTGTATAGGATTACAATCATTGTTTAGAACATATTGATTATAGTCTTGAATAATTTTCATAGCAGCTTGTCCCCGTGTAAGGCTAAAAATAATTTTAACAAGTTCTACGGAGTCACCACCATTGCCAGAAGAGAAGTCTTTAAAACAATATCTTCCTGTAGTAGCATTAAGGTAAATACACATGGAAGGAGTACGCTCTCTTGTATTTACTATAGATCTTATCTTTACATCTTGACCATCAAGTGTTTCAGATAATCCTAAGTAATATTCAAAAGGCCATCCTGTAGGTATATCTTTTAAATCAGAAATTAAATTTTTTGTTGAAATCATAATACTAATTTAGATAATAAAAGGGAGCCGTTTCTGACTCCCTTCTGCGAGTTAGTAGTTTAGCAGCTACTAGTCTAAGTTAAAATCAGAACTTGTCTTCATTGGTATAGTTATATCATCATCATCTCCAAAAGAACCTATAGGTTTATTTTCAATCTTTTTTAAATGTTTTGATTCATCATACTGTAATACAGCATCTTTATTTGTAGAATAACCATATTTTCTATTTTGAGATTTAGCAAACCAACAATCATAAGCAATATAACCAGATCTATTTTCATACTCTTTACCTGCTAAACAAGTATACAAGTATTTATCTTGATAAGGTGCATGCTCATTAAAATAAGATACAAAATCTTCAATTGTTTCATGCTTCTGATCTTGTTCTTGAAACCATTCATTTATACCAAGCGCATTAGAAAGATTTTTAAAGAATATCATAATAGAATTATTTCTCTGAATCTTAATACCTGACTTAGTTTCTCCATCAGCAAATGCATATTGACTTGCTTTTACTCTTCCAATCTGCCCTTCATAGTTACCTTTACTTTCATCATTTCTATCTCTCATGAAACCTTTAAAATCTTTTATAGGTTTGGTTTCCATTTCCATCAATAGATGGTATGCACCTTCTATAAATTTAAATTGATCTAATCTTAAACTATTTATTTTTAATTCATGATTTCCTGGAGAAATTGTTTTAGGCAATCCTCCTCCTGTGCTTTCTGTACCTAAATCTTTTGTACTTAATCCCATTTGATTTTTGTTTTTTTTGATTAATAATATTACTTGTATATTTTATTCCAGTGAGTTTTTATCTCACCTTTGTCATTCATTTCAGAAACTACTATCTCTTCATTTCTTAAGTGGTCTGGTCTAGCACCACATGTTACATTGTCATTATTTTTAAAGTTGATAACTGTTTGATTACCTTTTCTAAACATGTAGCCAATAGCATCTGCATTAGCACATATAAGAGACTTTATTTTACCTGTCAAATCAATGTTTGCAGACATAACCATCTCACCTTTATCATCTACTACTTTATCTTTGATGTGACCTGATAAAATAATATGGGGTGCTAATGTATCAATAAAATCTAAAACTTGAAAGAAAGCTTGACGAATATATAAATATCCTGCACCATTTGGTAATGTAGTTACATCAGTTCCATCATAGTTTTTACCCATAGGGGTTTTTCTATAAAGCTTAATAGCTAATGGCATTACCATAGCTTCTAATGCAGTTACTGTATCTACTGTAACATAATCATAAGGTTTATCAGCATCTTTTATGGCCTTACCTGCGTCAAGCAGCTCTTGAAGATTATCAATCTTGACCTTTAATGCTTCAACATACTCACTGCCATTCTCTAGGTCCAATATAAGATTGTTCTTCAAGCCTGCGAATGCTGTAGTTTTACCTGTTTTAGGTTTACTATAAATTATTAATCTTTTAGGATTAACTCTTTCTACTTTTACTTTTTTTGTTGGAAGTATTATACTCATCTTTTATCTAATTTAGTTTCTATTTTTTCTAATGCAGTTGCTATTCTATCTAAAGCATTTAACCAATCTGGAAAGTTTTTTATCTCTTTTTCATCTTCTTTCCATGGAACATAATTAGGATCATCTTCTTCTTTCTTTTTTAACCCTACATTAAGATATTCTTTACCAAAATCTGGAAAGTCAGCAGGTTTAGTTTCTACTTCTTCTTTTGGAGGATTCTTTAAATAATCTTGATAAGAGTTATAAGGCATTTCTTTTCCTGTTTTTTTATCAATAGCAACTAATTCCTCTACTGGTACTAAATATACTTCATAATCTTTACCATCTTTTGTAGTTTTTTGTTCTAAAATATATTCTTCTTTGTAAAAAGGATTATGCTTTAATTTATACAATGTGTGTGTTGGGTCTTCTGATACTCCTTGAAAATCACTAAATTCTGTATAGATATCTTTATCTCTAGAAAGCTCACTAGGAAAAATTTGTAATCTTAAAGGTTCTCCTGGAGGAGCCCATGCAGACTTAGCAATAAAATAAGGATCAACAATTTTCAACTTCTTAAATGTTGGCAAATGTGTTGCCATAAGAATTTTTTGATTCTCTTGTCTTGTACTCATATTTGTATTTTGTTATTTTGTGTTGGTGTATTCATTTCTACTATTCTTATAGTATCCCTATCTAACCTAAAGAAACTTATTCTAGTATCACCATTTCTACATTTAAGGAAATGAAATACAAGAGTTTCTGGATCAGTAATTTGTATTCTTTCTGGGCCATAATATCTAATTTTTCTAGCAGCAGGTTTGTTAATACCAACAACTACATCAGCGTGTTGCAATAATGCATCAGCACCAAATAAATCAGAATCTAAAACATAATTACCATATGTACCTTCTAGGGCACGTTTAGGATCATCTATATTTCTATTTAGCTGACTCAAAATTACAAATGTAAGAGGATAACTTCTTTTCATAAAGGTTAGCGCTTCACCTAGATTATATAACATCTCAAATCTATCTTTCTCATGCTTATCTCTTTTAAATAAAGCTGAGTGATCTACTGTTACTAATAACTTAGGATATACTTTATTACCATCTTTTTCAACAGCATTCTGTTCAAAATGATAATGTATACTTGCGCAAAATTCATTAACAGTACACGGTCTATAAACAGAAAATACTCTGTTATTATTATTTAATGTACTTGTATATTGTTTACACTTATTATAAATCTCTTCTTGTAAAGGTTCATACTTACTATGAAGGACACCATAATCTTTTTGAGTTATAGCTGAAAATGCTCTCATGCCAAGAGTCTTCTCAGGCATCTCAAATTGAAATTGCAAAACTTGAAAGTTTTGATCTTGGTTAAGAGCAATAACTTCTGTTACAAGCTGCTCCATAAACAAAGTTTTACCGACACCAGGTCTAGCGCCAACAACAGTTAAAGTATTCCACTCTAAACCATTTAGTGTAGCATCATTAAACTTTGGCCAAGCTGTTGTAAGACTTTTGATTCTACCATCCATTCTCCCTCTCATTTCTAAGAGAGCTTTTTCATAAGCACGTACTTTACTAATAGCCTTTAAAGGCTTTGCTCCATTGAATTGTTCCAAATTATACTATTTTTTCTCTAAATATGTCTTGTTCTTCACTAGGGCCCTCATAATTTAACATGTCGCAGTAAGTAGCCAGATCAGACTCAAATGATTTGTCTGAGCCTTGTTTTCTAATAAAGTATTGGGATGTTCTCATATATTCATAATTTTTCATACTATACTCAAATACATACTTTTTAGTAGCCTTTAATATAGTTTTCCATGTGTAATCATAATTCTCAAAAAACCATCTAAAACCTGACTCCAGATTTTTTACATTAGTTCTTGCATACTTACCACTTCCAAGCTTTTTAGCTGGAAATAACTCATTGTACACTTTAATGTTTGTACTAAAATTATCTCCCATTAAATTCTTAGAAGTTTTCTTTTTACTCTTTCTAAAATAAGAGCCTAATTCTTCCATAAAGATAAGGCTTTTACTACTTAATTGCAAGTTATCTGTCAACCAACCTTCTGCTAATAACCTATGTACTTCTAGGTCAGAATTAGCTAAAGATTTAGATACAGATACCTTGTTCTTTATACAGTGTAATACATATAAGGAGTTAGGTGTTAGCTTCTCTTTTATTAATCTATTAAATATTTCATCCATACTACCAAGTTAAGGAAAAATTGTTATTGTCTTTTAAAATCTTTTGAACATCTGTAAAAACATTTTTACAATCCCATTTCTGTCCCTTATTATATACAGCACTTGCTGGATGACTAATTAGAAATTTATAATTCATATCATGAACTGTATCTTTCCATTCATGAGCTTGTTTACCCATATAAATATAGATCAGTCCTGTGTGAGCAAATGTAAGGTAATCAAATAAATAAGCCAGGAAGGGTTTCCATATAGGATAATGTTGCCCTACTTTACCTACAGTAGTTGTAAGTGCAGTATTTAACATCAATACGCCTTGGTTAGCCCATCTTGTGAGATCTGGATCATGTGACTGACCTACTCCATCATATACAGTTCTGTTTACTTCATCTAAAATAAACTTTAAACTTGGTTGCTGCTCCATGGTATTACTACAACTAAATGCAATACCATCAGCTACTCCTAATTTAGGATAAGGATCTTGTCCTACTACAACTACTTTAAGTTCATCATAAGGGCATTCTTCAAATGCTCTAAATAACTGACTAAGTTTAGGAGTAAATCTTTTACCATCTTTAGATAGTGTTACTAATTGTTTAATTATATTTTCAAAATCAGAACTAAATATAAAAGATTTAAGAGGTCTCCCCCAACCTGATGGTTCTAGTTTTTTAAATATTTTTTGTTTAATGTCTTCTATGTCTATAGTTTTTGTCATATTTTGTTTATATTTAATTAAAATTTAAAATGGAATCATTAGAAGTACAAGAAATTAAAGATGGCGCTATCATAGACATCAAAGTAAATAAAACTTTTTATATGATGTGTAAAGCATCTTTGTATACTCTTTTTAAAGAAACCTATGATATAAAAACTGGTAATCCAGAAACTTTTATAAAAAACATTGTTTCTAATCCATATGAAAAGCTTGATGAAAAAGAAAGAATCTTTCATACTTTTACTTTGTTAATAGGTGAAATTGAAGCTCAAGCTAAATCTCAAGGTTTCCTGGAAAAAAAGAAAGTTGAACCTAATGAAGATTAACATTGTAAAATTCACCTATCTCTATACAAGCTTGAATAGCCAAGCTTAACTCATCTTTATCACATTCAGCAAAAGACTTATAGTCATCTACTATAAGTAATCCTGCTTTATCTTTTACTAGCTTTTTCATATCATCAAAACTGTAGCCACTTTCCTTGGCCAATTCTCGTATACATTTATGCACTTTTGATATTTGTGCACCACTTCCATTAGAATCAGAGATAGACAAAAATATGTCTACCTCTTGTCCTTCAGAAAGTTTTTCAGTAAATAACTTGAAAGCTGCCTTATCCATTTTCTTTGGATACACTAGCTTCCCGTTCTGCATCTTTAATTTTGCTGAAAACATCTATTAATTGTTTTATAAGGTTTATATTTTTTATTCTGGGGCCTGCATCATTATCATTTACTATAATATTTATGTTACCATTTAAATCTACATCACCCATTAACCATATATCATTATAAATTTGTTTACGAAAGTAACAATAATCATAACCATTATCACTTTCTTCATCATATACCATAACTTTCTCAAATTCTAGGTCCATTAGTTCTTGTTCAGTCATTCTTTTCTAGTTTTTTCTTATTACTCCAAACTTGATTGTTTAGAATCTTAGATTCATATTCTTTTCTTACCATCATATACTTACCGTGGGTAGGATCAAATTCACCAAGATCTTTAATTCTTTCTTTTCTAAAGAACTTAATCACTTGAGAAGCTACAAACCAGTTCTCCTTATCGGGAGATTCTAATAAGCCTACAGTATTTTCAACACTGCTTGGATCCATATAGCCAAGATATTCTAGTAATCTCAACTCAGCAAGAAATACAAAAGGTTTATAAGTACCTTTTTTTGTTCCTTTGACATACATATACCATAGCATATGTAAGTTATTACATTCTGGAGCATCTGTTATTTTAAAATGCTCCAAGCATATTTTCTTACTTAAGTTTCTTATTCTTCTTTCCATAAGTATAATATTTGTCTAACTTCTTTACCAAAATCAGTATCATTAGGATACTTTCTAGCTATTTCCATTACCTTTTCACCTAAATGACAGAGATTAAATCTATTTTCATTGATAGTCTCTCTTATACGGTCATAATCATGTAGATTACTATCTATACCTCTTTCCTGTCTATGTTTATTTAAATCTTTACTCATATTTTTTATGATAAATTATCTAATATATCTTGTTCTCCACGAGTAGCAATGTTAAACATAATCTGAGCTTCTTCTAACTTGCAAAAAGTTCTACTATGCCACTCTGGTTTAATAATAATTTCTTTATTTGCTACATTTTCTTCATTTAGTTCATTTGCTACAATTTGAACTCTAACATAAAATACTACTTCTTTACTCATACTTTACTTTTTTTTCTTTTTGCTTTTACTATCTAATGTCTCTACACATTCTTTACATACCCAGACTCCAAGGTCTTCCATTTCTGATCTTTCTTTCTTTACTCTACACTTGTAACACGGTATTGCCATAATTTTATTTATTTAAAGGTATTGCTACCATAGCACTACCACGAGCATTAAAAAATATTACAAACTTATATCCATCCATTTCAAAAGTTTCTACAAATCTAGGATCACCTGGATTCTTATAATATTTAACATCAATCATTTCAGCTTTACTCCATTCTTGATTTGCAATTTCCGCTGCTGTTTTTTCTTCTTCTAGTCTATCACACCCTACTAATAAGAGTGCTACTAATAATAATTTACTCATCTTTGTTTTGGTTTAATAACTTATCAAGTTTATCTTCAAACTCTTCTCTCATTGCATCTTCATCATAGATTTTTTCATTTGTGTCTTCATCTATCCACCAATAAATACCTATTTCTAGTTTTTCTTTACTCATTTTAATAATTTTTCTGTTTCTATATTAACTTGGTCTTCTGACCAATCAGGATACTTAACATGTAATAACTCATGTACTATATCTTCTTCTCTTAAGTTTCTGTCATGATATATGACAGCATTTTTTAGATCAGAATCATAATAAACACCTATAAAGTAACAATCTTCTGGTGGACAATCACAAAGAACTTGTTCATTGTCTAATGATTCTAATGCAATTGCCCAATCATTTAGTTCTAACCTTTTAATCCATTTATCAATCATCTTTGCTTTGCTTTTGGTTAAATATTTCTTTTTCTTCTTTACTTAATGATTCATAAGTATACTCAGTATCAAATAGCATTTCACCTTCTGTTTTATAATAAGGTTCTTTTTTACTACCTAATATATTACTACTATATCCTTTTTTACCAAATGCTACATAATACCATTTGCTCAAGAATTTTATCCATTTATATGGACTTCTTTTCATCTACATTTTGTTTTGCTATTAAATATGCTACATAAAGATCTCTATCAAAGTTATCCCAATGTTCCATCCAATCTACTATGTTTGTTCCCATAATTTAAATTTTAGTACACCCATTAGGAGTCGAACCTAAGACCTACTGCTTAGAAGGCAGTTGCTCTATCCATCTGAGCTATGGGTGCAAAATATTACAGCGCAAAATAGCTGCGCTGTATTTTTTCATCTAGAAGATATACCTTATTGTATCTAAATCAAAGTACTGTGAATAAAGTTCTTTAAACTCCTCAAGTAACCTTGTTTTATGTTTTAAAGGATATCTCATAACACCTGAACTATTTTTTACTTCATAGCTGAGGCTCATTAATTCTTTGGCCTGGTCAGAGGACCTTGCCATTTGATTAGCATGATTAGTTAATGCAATTACCTCACATTTATTTACTCCTGCTATATCTTTTACCATCTTAAACAACTCACTGTAGTCTTCTTTCCATTTCTTGTAGAAAACAAGAGGACTGTAGTTAACGTGCACCTCCCAACCAAGGTCCTTAAGTCTATTGATCTCAGGGATCCTATCTGCAACCTTTTGCATTTTAGGTTCTAACACGTCTGCAAACCTCTGGGGCATAAGACTAACTCTTACTCTAGGTTTCTTATTAAAATGATTTACATCAAGCTTTAGTAACTTTGGATATTTTGTAGCCATAGTACTGTTAAGCTGAGGATGATCATCATATCTCTTAAGATAATCTATCAGTAGTTCTGGTAAATGTTTTTGCATTAATACTAAATCAGTATTACACGCTACATCTACCATAGTATATTTGGGATCCTGCTGATCAGGGACTTTAGTAAAACCTTCTTCCCATTTAACAACAGAATCAAATATGTCATCTACATTAGTATTTACAAATACTCTCTTACCATTGTACCGTGACATATAACAATAGGTATCTACACAACCTCCAAAGCATCCGTAGATTAGATTTGGTGCTATGCAATTTGCACTATTGTTATTGTCTTTAGTAACTAAGGTCTTAGTTTGTTGAATCTTAATTGCCTTGCTCATGATTTACTCTAGAAAGGTTCTTCTTCTTCTTTTCTATTTTCTCTCTTGTCTGTCTTCCAGTCAAATTTTGTGAGATCTTTTTTATTATAATCTGCCTCCGCAACTGTCTTGTTGTACTCATCCCAATTATATATTTTTAGTTTGTACATTTTTAACACATCTCCTGATGTTAATCCTGGAGGTAATTCTCCATCATTTGCATTCATTATATCAATACATAGTTCTTTCATTCTTCCCATATGTTATAACTTCTCATACCGTTTTTAACAAAATGTTTAATGGTACGTATTAAAGTAGGATACCCTAATTTCTTTTGAAGCTTTCTAAGTTTCTCTAAATCTTCATTATTAAATTGAATTAGAATTGCTTCATTTCTTGATTTTGTAGCTAGTTTTACATCTTTCGCAGTATACTTAAACTTTTTTCTTAATTTTTGTGTATTATACTGATAAACTATTTCACTCTTAAATCTTATTGAGCTTACTTTAGCATGATGAACAGTGTCTCTTCCTATGTTAAGGTATTCTGAAACTAAGTTTTCTGTCATACCACAAGCATAGTATAATGCTCCAATAATGTAAGCTCTTTGATCTACATATTCTCTATGTCTAGATTTAGGAATAGAATTGAAAGCTTTTTTAAGTTCTTTCTTATCTAATGTCATATTTTATATAAAAAATGGCCATAATAGACCTTTTAGTTCTGCCTCAAAAGGCCCAATAAATAATGTGTATAAAAAGCCATGTTCTTGTGCTATTATATACCAAAAGTATAAAGCTATAAGCTGTGATACTAAAAAGTATATTATAAGCATAGACATGGCTATAGTTAAGCCATTCTCTTTCATAAATTTAAATTGAATTTGTCAGATCTGCATTTTTAGCATGCACATCTATTTCTTTTGTTTTTTTTAAAGTAGTTTCACCTTGTGTTGAATGAAAATCAATTCTAGATTCATCAGGAACTAGTAGAAACCTTTCTAAAGAATAGTATTCATAAGGCGCAGAAGCTTCAGTAAGTTCTATTTCAGCTAATGTAATTCCTAATTTTCCTTTTTGTAAATTCATTTCTACTACACCTGTAATTGTATAAACTAAACCTTCTTCTATCCATTCATATTCTGAGATATTTTCTGGCTTATTACTACTATCAATGCAAATTGCTTTCATATTGTTTAAGTGATGTTTTAATATTAACATAATTCAATGTCTCTAATATTTCATACATTTTATCAAAAGGTCCTGATGCAATATCTGTTTGACCTCTATTGTGTGCTAAAAGTGCACATTGTTCTGCTTGAATAGGTGTGTGACCACATATTTTAGTCAAGCATGCTGTGACATACTCAAAACTGAGCTTGTCATCATTATACAAAGTAATCTTATGTGTTTTAGATTCACCCATACAATAATATACGAATTTTTGGCCAGATAAGAGTTATCTAGCCAAGGTTAACATTATAATTCTTCCATTCTATCTTGGAATCATCTAGACCTTCTAAGGCAGTCTTTACCCACTTTTCATCTACAGTATGTTTATAGCATAATACATGTACTATAGCTTTTTCATCTGGATTAAGCCTAAGTAATCTTCCTATCCTCTGAGCAGATTTTCTTTCATTACCATATGCATGCATAATAATTCCTTGTCTTAACTCTGGAATATTTACACCCTCATTTAATTGCATTACAGAAGATAATTTATC
>WLWI01002009.1_pt1 | contig 17613 bp, 7 predicted proteins | sample 6701501 | NCBI WGS metagenome assembly WLWI01 (sample SAMN12718690, study PRJNA515312) | sponge metagenome | isolation source: marine sponge | host: Mycale hentscheli | place: New Zealand: South Island, Marlborough, Capsize Point | collected 2014-11-01
GCAGCCACTGTGACTAGCAGCCACTGTGACTACTGCACTCAACTCAATAGTGCACACCTATGTTCAGGCCAAACAACAGAATGAACTCTGAGCCCCTCCCTCATTAACTCTGCTATAAGCACTGAGCATGCTCACATGAGACTGTTTATGTTAAGTTGTTGAATATATCACGTTAGAACATAGCTAATACAGTTTTTGTATTGTGACAAAAAAAAATTCAAACTTCTTAGGTCCTTAGAGAGGGACACTATTAGCTTAGTGTCCATGCCTTGAGGGCAAGGACACTTAGTGTCCCTCCGATTGTGTGTTAGGAGCAATTGCTACATTCAGGCACTGCATAGCCGTCTTAAACTACCATTTTTAGTGTCCCTCAGGCCCTAAGTAGCGCCCTTGCTGTGCTCAAGACACCTTTGGAACCCTAAAAAATGGTAGTTCCCTCTGAGGCAATGCCTAACTATTATTTGACCCATCCAAGCCTACTACTACTACTACTACTACTACTACTACTACTACTACTACACACACACTATAGTATATATTCATTGGAGGGAAACCTTACCCATTCCAACCCACTGCACACACTGGAATGTTCATGCCTCAAATACACAGGCCTGTAGTTTCCCCTGATGTTCCATACAATTCCTATGAATACAGAACTCTGACACTGGCATCTCTGAAGCTACTTCACCCACTCACGTCTCTGCCATTCCTTTGCAGGGGTTCATTTAGGGGGGAGCCCTTGAAATATTTTTAAACTTACATAAGCAAAAAGCAAAGTAAAAATGTGAATGATGACAGAGATTGCAAACAATTAAATCAGAAGTCCTCTACTATCTTAATTATGTATGAAAGTTGTGACCCCCTTAAGATAGTGAAACTCAGTCTCGCCCCCCCTTAAATTAATTCCTAAATGAACCCCTGCTTTGTACCTTAATGGCTATCAAAATCTAAGTTTCTTGGACAATCCCATGCACCAAAGTGCTTAAATGATGGAAATATATATGTATATATATATAAAGAGCTGCTTGGCACAGATCTACAAATAATTACATGAACTCTCTTTTTCTATCTTAGGTCATTATTAAAGAATGGCTAGCTCACTTGTGATTTGTACACATCCCTACAGTTGTACCATATTGTTTGTCTAGATGGCTGGCTGCCATCATATTGCTTAGAACATAGCTAACCCCTTTTTTGTATTGTGAAGTAGGCATTCAATCCAGCATAGTGTTGTACAAGTGAGTGCACAGGGATACCAGAAGGGAGGATATTACTGACAGTATCCTCCCTTCTAGCATTTTATTAGTTTTTGGTTTATGAGTTGTGCAAGCATTAATTAAAGAATTTGTATTTTGTCTATGGTGTAAGAATGTTGTTTGCACGGTTTCCCTGTCAGATGCGAAAGATAGATTCATCGCATGTCTTGCACACTAACAATATTTTTCTAACTAATACAATCACCACCAAAATGAGAAAGTGAGAAAGAAACCAATAACATAATGAACAATAAAAAAGCAGTTATATATGTTGCATATGCTATTTTAAAAGTTTTAGTACTGTTCTTGTAGATGTTTATATCACAACAGTTATGAAAATTAAAGGCACCACTTCTAGTATATTGTTTGCAATGTAAAAGCACTACATTCTCGTTGTATTTTGCTTATGTAATCAAAATCCTTCCGTATCCATCGCAAGCTGTTCATCAGTGTTAGATACTGGAAATACAAACTTTTTGCATGGCCTATATACATCTTTCAAAATTTCATCATCATTTGTAAAGGTTGACCAAATCTTGATTCAAAAGCTAAGCTAGACTGGAGATTGACTGTAAAGAGCAAAGCTGGAGTACTGATTGTGAGGGGCTTGACTTGAAAGTTGCCGGTGAGGAGCTAGACTGGAGAGCTGACTGTGAGGAGCTAAATAAAGGAGAGATGACTGAGTTGAAGAAAGTGGAAGAGTAGCTGGTTGAAAGAAGATATAGGAGAAACAAAGCCGTTCTGTAAATTTTATCTCACCAATTGAGCTGAAATGCGAAAAAAAGGTACATGTAATGTAGATGGGTGGGCTGGAATGTTCTTTTTGACTATTCACTGAAAACGCAGTAATATTGGCTCTCCTGACATCACTTTCGCCGGTTCACTGGAGTTGAGCGCACAACACATGAAAATATACTATGCGCCATGGCTCCTTAGAATTGCTGCAATTACTGGACACTTCTCAGTAATGTCCCTACCATCTTTGTCGTAGAGTGTCAACATAGAACAAAGGAGGGAAAATAGTTGCTACGTTCTAAAACAGATAGACAACGAAATCTCGGGAACTACCGCCTGTCAAATGCCTCGGGCCGCTAGTATCGCCCTCGCTACGCTTGGGACGGCACAGCCCACGGCCCTCGAGGTTCTGTGGGCGGTAGATCCCTCGATTTCGTTGTCTATCTATTACATAATCACCACTTTACCACATTACACCAAATTTAGCTAGAGGCTTCCCATGAGACCTAAAATACACCCATGAGTTCAGTTAGTAGCAAGTTTAGCTATAACCTAGCCCAGTCAACCCTTTACCATATACTCTATGGGCAAGGGTATCCGACAATCCAAAAAATATAGAAGACCTGCAAAAAAGTGTGCATGGAGTAGTATAATACAGAGACTAGCATTTAGCCTCACATCTTAATCATAAATCCTTCCCTTCTCCCACTACCTAACACCTCTCTCACTGACACCCTGGTCTGGTCCCACTACCTAATCCCCTCTCTCTACTGGTCCTCACAGCCTGGTCTGGTCCCACTACCTAATCCCCTCTCTCTACTGGTCCTCACAGCCTGGTCTGGTCCCACTACCTAATCCCCTCTCTCTACTGGTCCTCATAGCCTAGTCTGGTCCCACTGGTCCCACTACCTAATCCCCTCTCTCTACTGGTCCTCGCAGCCTGGTCTGGTCCCTCTGGTCCCACTGGTCCCACTACCTAATCCCCTCTCTCTACTGGTCCTCACAGCCTGGTCTACTCCCACTGGTCCCACTAGTCTCGCGTAGCCAGACCCTTTACCAACCCTAACCGCTACGCGGGAAAGAAAAGGGTCTGGGAACATACAATACAACGACTTGTTCAGCAGCACCCCAAAAAGGGTGCTCAATTATCACATTCCAGCAAGCTTGCGGTATACTGTGTGACGTCAACATCACATCTGGGAGGGTGAGAATGTTGCGTGACTTCGTCAAACTGGTGAAGTTGTTTTCGTAGACTATTTATAAGCACTCCTGGCAAGCAATAAACGTACCATCATGAATAGGAGAGCTGCTACCCGGCCGTGGCCGTGACGTCATTTGCGCCATTGGAATGTGATAATTGGAGCACCCTTTTTGGGGTGCTGCTGAACAAGTCGTTGTATTGTATGTTCCCAGACCCTTTCCTTCCCCACGTAGCGGTTATGGTTGGTAAAGGGTCTGGCTACGTGAGACTATGGTCCCACTACCTAATCCCCTGGTCTACTCCCACTGGTCCCCACAAGATGGTTCCTATTATATCTTCTGATAGTCACAACCTGGTCCACTCCCTCCACAGGTATTGTGCCTCTTCCTTTGATGCTATTACCTCTTCAGGAGGGAGACAGAGTTGCTGACAGAGATGAGACAACTCCTTGAGGTTGGTCTCCAGACTGTTTTTCATGGATCTTTCCAGCTTTTGCTCACCCTGAACTATCTCACTGAGCAGGTCACCAACGTTAGAAGCTAGAGCCTGCCTCCTTGTCTGTCTTACGGATTCGCTGAGGCCTAATCGGCCCCATACTGTGGCCACCTCGGAGAGAGCACCAGAACTTTTCACGCTTTCCAATACAGTACGCTCTAAGGCGGCTATTTCGGAACTAGTTCAATATTATATTAATATAATTTTTATACATAAAAAGAACCCTACTTACCTTGTGACTGATTCCAGTTCCATGGCTCTATCCTCCTCCTAACGCACGCACAACGAACGGCTTCACTTCAGATTTTCAAAACTGGTGCATAAAATGTCGCGCGTGCTAGTAAATGACTACCACACCCGCCCCGCCCACACAAAAAATGAAGAGGTGTTGGTTGTGTGTGTGGGGGGGCCGGGGGGGGGGGGCCACAAACTACGTACATTCAGAATTAAAAAAGCGGGCTACCACGACGGGCATGCGCGAAACTCTAATGGAAGCCGATTTGAACAAAATTGTTGGCGACTTCTGCCTCTGGCAAGAGGTAAAACACTCGTATTCTTTAGTACAAAAGTTATTATTCTTGCTGTTGATAAAGAGAAGTTCAAGTGTACTGGATAATAATGACACCCTAAGGAAAGAGTTGAGAACTGCAAATAAAAAAATCATTCTTTTAGGGGAAGCTGCAGAAGCTACTCAGACAGAAATAACGCAACTTCGTTCAACTGTGGACAAACTTCACCACATTATAGCCAGGAAGTATGACTATGAAGGTAAGAATGTGTCAAAATGTCACATAATAAATACATTTATCACCTTTCCTAACTAAGAAGGAGCCTTGATGAAAAAGACATTACGTATCCTAATAATAGAATTTTTTCTTGTTCTAACAGCCAATATATTAATTAAAATTTAACCCGACATTTTGACTTCTTGCCGAAATCCTCTTCACGAGTCAACTGAGGTTGAACTCTCCGTGGTGATATAATAAACAACACTATGTAAACAGCAAGATTTCTGGAGGTTATGCTTACTATTAGGTGATTTGCACACAACATAGACAGCCAGCATCCTGGAAGCTCTAAACCTATGTCTCTGTTGAACTTGTTGTTGTATGGTGTCATCTGTATGTGTAGAGCTTCCTTGATCTTTAACTCGCGCTTACAGATGACACAGACAACCAACAATTTCAATAGAGACATAGGTTTAGAGCTTTCAGGATGCTGGCTGTCTATGCTGTGTGCAAATCACCTTCAGGATATAATAAACAGTAAGCGTACCCTCCAGAAATCTTGCTGTTTACATTGTTGTATATTATATCACCACGGAGAGTTCGACCTCAGCTGACTCGTGAAGAGTACTTCAGCAAGAAGTTGAAACATCGTGTTATGTTTTAATTGACATATTGGCTATTAGAACGAGAAAAATTTGCTATTATTATAATTATTTCAGCCGAGAATGACTGAATTATATATCCTGCCACAATATCTTATATTCTTAATAACCCAAAAATATTACTAAAATGTCCATACATGTGTGTTGTTCATGTTATACATGGCAGTTATCACAATATCACATTTTTGCTGCCAGAACAATCAGTTCAAAACTATGAAGCTCTGCTTGACTTGGCAGACTAGCAAAGATCTCTTTCTGTAAGTGTACCTCAGTACATGACTATTCAATCAAGTCCCCTGGTTTCAGTGTTGCTAAGTAAGTCTGCAGAGTTGCATGTATTCCTGTTATATGTTATGTAAGCTAATAAATTTACAAACTTCTAATGATATAAATATCACTCAGTCATCCCAATACTTAATATGTCACTAGTGTCTGTTTCATCTTCAGATGAGTGCTCTCGCCTCAATGAAGAACTCCAAATAATGAAGAGAACCTCCAGTGAGATTGAAGCAAGTCATCTGAGTCATGAAGCAGAGCTAGCGAGAGAACTTCAGGAGATGTCCACTAGACACCTGCAAGAGCTAGAAGAAGTGCGTCAGCAAGCCAAATCTGCAGGTATGCTCCTGTAGCCACTCTGTGAACCACATGAATATATCACAATCCTTGTTATTAGATTAGGCATTAAATAGCTACTCAATGCTTATTTTATCATGCAATGAGAGTATATAGCACTCTTTATTTGTCACTCTTCTCCTAGATACAATATAGACAATGCACATCTCCTACTTGAATCTAGCAATGTCTTCATGGCTAGGTCTAGTCTGGCATAGCCAACTCTTTATCTTCCCATTTTATGTGTGCATGAGGGAAGGAAAGGGTCTGGGAAGAGTTCCACGGATTCATATTACCCCACATATTGACATCAACATTGTGGCCAATGTGTAAGGTTTGTGCTGGAGTGAGTTAATAATAGACATCACCTAGGGACACTGTAGAATTATCTGCATAGTCTCTTACTAGTATATTTTTTAAAAATCTACTATTACTTCTTTCTTCAATGTTTCAGTCATTCTCGGCTGAAATAATTATAATAACAGCCATTTTTCTCTGTTTTAACGGCCAATATAATTAAGATTTAATCGATGTTTCAACTTCTTGTTGAAGTCCTGGACTCTCTAAAGTGGTTCATAAACATAATGTAAACAGCAAAATAACTGGTGGGCATGCTAACTGTGTAACAAATCCAGGGTGAATTGTATGCAGCATAGACAGCCAGCATTCAGGAAGCTCCAAACCTGGCTGTTTATTGTCAATTACATTATCAATGAATTTATTGGCTATTCTTATCAGGTACAAATATAGCTCAAGCAATGAAAATGGTAGATGTAAAACAGAAGAATAAAATCAGGCCAGAGACACTCACTGGTATACACTTTCAATGCGCGACTCCATTTCCAGCACTCTATACCACGGGCAGCAAGAAATTAATTGCTCACATGATTACAACGTGACTATAGGGGGAATTACCCACAAAGGCTAGTACCTACATGGAGCTAATAGCTTCACGTTTTCTCAAAAACCAGCCCGAAATTAAAAAAAAGTAGCCGCAATAAAAGGTCTTAAATCGTCGTTCTGAGTAAGTTCATACCTAAATTGCCGTTTAATTGCCAGTAATCTCCAAAATCAGAGCATGATAGACGGTCAAACAGACAAATACTACAACCCTCATGCCCATGCACGCTGAGGAGTAATAAACTTTTTAATTATGTATATTTACACCTAGCCTCACTTCGCCATTCATTCACTTAGTCTCCACCCAAACTAAACCCAAAGTAGTCTAGCTTAGTCATTCCCCTTATATTCAAGCCATTTTAAATTATTGTTGTAGTGCCAACATTGTGTTGTGTCACTACTATTCGTGATTGAAAAAGAGGCTTTAGTGGTGACTTGGGCCTGTGAGAAGTTACTGGATTATATTTTGGGACGAAAGTTTGAGCTAGAAACCGATCATAAACCACTCATTCCTCTGCTGAGCAAGCAACTTGACTTAATGCCACCAAGGATACTGAGATTCAGATTGAGACTTTCTAAATTTGATTACACTATTTCTCATGTTCCAGGGAAATTTATCTACACTGCTGATGCTTTATCCAGAGCTCCTATGGAAGGAATCGGTAAAGAAGCAGTTTTACAAGATGAAGCAGAAGCCGCCATGGTAGATGCAGTGGTCCAGTCTCTACCAACATCACCAGAAAGGTTAAGAGTTTATCAACAATCTCAAACTGAAGATACAGTTTGTCAGCAATTGATATCATTATGTCGAAATGGATGGCCAAGTAAAAAAGACATAGATCCTGAAATACAGCCATACTTGAAATATCAAGCTCATATCACTGAAAATGAAGGTGTTAATGTTTGATCAGACCTAATCACTGCAAAAAGAAACTCTACTAAAAGTTCATGCAGGACATCAGGGAATTGAGAGTTGCAAAGCCAGAATTAAGCAATTTGTTTGGTGGCCAGGAGTGAATAACCACATCATTCAGTTAGTATGGAATGTGCTAAAAACTTACCAGCAAAGAAGGAACCTCTGATGACTACTCTACTTCCTGAGTACCCATGGCAGATTATCAGCACAGATCTATTGGAGCTAAAGGGTGCTAATTTCCTACTAGTTGTTGATTACTTCTCAAGATACCCTGAAGTATTGCAATTAACATCAACTACTTCCGCCATGGTCATTAAGGCTCTTCAGTCTGTATTCGCACAGCATGGAATTCCCGAGGTAGTAAGGAGTGGTAACGGTCCTCAGTACGCTTCACAAGAATTCACCGAATTTGCCAGCTCTTTTGAATTTAAACACATCACTAGCAGCCCTCACTATCCCCAAAGCAATGGCCAAGCGAACAGTTAAAACTGTAAAATCAATGCTAACCTGTTCCGACGATCTCCACACAGTTTTATTGAACTATCGTACTACGCCTTTTCCGTGGTGCAATCTTAGCCCAGCAGAATTATGTATGGGAAGAAAGCTGAGAACTTCTATAGCGATTGCTACCAGTATGTTAACTCCACAGTGGCCTTACCTGGAGTCCTTCAAAAAGCAGAACAAAGAGTTCAAAGAAAAACAGAAAATAAACTTAGACAAATCCCACGAAGTGAAATCTCAACCACAAATCCCAGTGGACACTCGAGTGTGGATTACTTCAGAAAGGGAGAAGATTCCAGGAAGAGTTGTAGCCAATGCTGGTACACCAAGGTCTTACGTTGTTGAGACGTCGAGGGGAGAAACCGAGAGAAATCGCAAACATCTCAATGTCGATCCCAGTCAAGCGGACCAGTCTTCTACAAGTTACCAACAGGAAGAAGTTGCAAGAAATTTTCCGAAAGTCATTATGACTCGGTCAAGGACAGGTACTGATGGACGGTCACGTCCTGCCAGAGAAACGTCTTGCTATGGAGCTGTGGGGTTGTAAGGCCCACAGACGATCTGGACTTTTGTACAAGTTATCTCTGGGATCTCGCTGTCTATCAAATGTGACAGAGACAGCCAAGTCCCAACAACCACAATTAGTTATAATAGATTACAAATAGATAATAGAACACAATGAAAATGAGTCACTGCACAGAAAGTGGAATAAAACGTAACTAAGATAATGCGAAAAGTGCGTGCATTATAATAAACAATAAAATAGCTACGGGGTATATTAATGTTCGACGATATCGGGAGTTCCTCGATATCGGGAGTTCATGAATGTTCTGCACATGCTTGAGGTTCTTCTTCCAGGAATCCTAGCAGGCCTGGACAGTAACTATGGCACTAAAATCCCTTTACCGTGTATGCGAAATTTAAAAACTGGACCTTATCAGTACCTTCAGTGTTAGAAGTCAAAATCATTCATATAAAAATAGTATAGTCTTTAGGCTCGCTCGCCATTTGTGCTCAAGCACATCACTAGTTTTTCCCATGAAGTAGTAATACGATGATTCTCATTAAGTCACTCAGGCTGCTTATATAGCTAGGGGTAGAGAGCACTTGTAGAGTTCAATTACTTCCAAATGCTGTCATCACGAGTTCAAACTACAAACTGATGTCACTTACAGTGGTTGAGCTCCGCAGATGCCCATCCTCATATTTTCTGCCACAGCTTATCTTTCACCGCTCGGAGAGAAACTTAGTACGCGTTTTTTTGTTGTTTTTTTTTGTTACAGATCGCCAATTTGTCAAGCTACAATCAATAGCACTTATTTCATAGGTGACACCGTACCTAATTTGTGACACCGTACCTAATTTGTGACACCGTACCTAATTTGTGACACCGTACCTAATTTGTGACACCGTACCACCTTATTTGTGATATTTGGACATTATTACCACCGCGACAAAAAAACAAAAGAATAAATGATCTTGATAACCACTAATAAAACTGATAATGTAATAATAATAGATAAATAAATGAGTAAATAAATAAAAATACAACAATAAATTATAAATAATAATAAATAAATACAAACAAAAAATTATAACAAAAAATAAATAAGTATATAAAAAATAAATACATACATAAATAAATATTTTAATGAATGAACAAAGGATTAAAAATACACATAAATAAAAAATTAATTAATGAATTTATATATTTATTTATTTGCTTTCTTGCTTGTTTATTTATTTATTTACTAACTTATTCACTTGTTTATTTATTCATTTATCATTTATTTATTTAATTACTTATTTATTTACTAATTTATATATTATTTTAGTTATTTAATTATTTATTTTGTTCATTATATATTTTTACTTAATTCTGTTTCTTCATTTTTGTGTACTTATTTATCTATTTATTTATGTTTTTACTTTACTTTATATTTTTATTTATTTATTTATTTATATAATTTAATTTATTAGTTTCTGTTTTGTTCATGTTATTTATTGGTTTAGAATTACACTTTAAGCAGTTTTCAATAATGTCATTTTGAACTACTTGCGTACTTCTTGGCAATCACTTGTAAATCTTGAATACTTTGTAACTCATTGCTAACTACAAGTACACAATCTCAATTAAAACTTGGAATTTTTGCGTTGTGAATGGGTGTGAATTCACGCTAAGTATGTATTCACACTAGGTAAAAAATGTGTAGGACACGCTATGCATTGATGGTGTGGATTCACCCCACCATTTGTGTGTTAATTTGATGGGTTTTTCACGCCAAAATTTTTACAGTGTTCCTACAATGTTAACTATGTAATAACAATGTTTTCCCTGGTAATGTGATGACAATATCATGTATCAGGAATTCAAGCCTACCAGCTTGAAACATTGCATGGCTAATATAAAAGCACGAAAATAAAAGACTATTATGAAAATCTTCTATAATTACATTAAAGAAGCAAAGAAAATTTACAGTTTCCTTCAAGACAGGACCTGAGAAAGAAACTGTTACTCAAGCTTTGAGACAAAGATTTCGAGCAGGTGAGCTCTTGCACTACAAGAGAAGCTATATAGCTAGAAGATAGACAACAAGGGTAAGGATCAGAGGTGATGGTAGTGGGGGGCTAGGGAGATTTATTGCATGGGGGCACAGTGGGGGGGGGGGGGGCACGCGTGATGCAGATTTATAACATCGTCTTATAAGTGAACCACCATTAAATTTTAAATTTCATGATATGATATGGCTCATAAAATTCAATTCAATGTGCAAAAATTGAAAATGAGCTGCTTCAAAATAGCTATTACCAAATACAGAACTGAGTTGGTATTTTACAGTGGTCATGGCAAGTCAATTATCTGTTTGCTGGCTTCTTGGATTAAGAAGTGAAGGATAGATAGTCCCATGAAAGCTCAACATTTATGTTTGCCACATATTCACCAAGATAAAACGAAAAACTTTAAACTGGCAGACATTGGTGCTAAAATAATGTCTGTGTGACTTTGGGCAAGAGTCGTGCATGACTTGCTATCAAGTTTCTAAATAATGATGCTTGATATAGCATAGTAGTTTCTAAACATCATGATATTCCCAGCTTTCTTGTCTTCATTTGTTTTATCTGAGATTACCTACACTTCTGAAACAGTTAACTGGCTAGCTGTTATTGTTATATTGGGTATGTCTCAGATGTATTGTTTACACTCCAGATTAATTGCACTTTAAACTCTGTTGTTTTCTTGCTATATACCTAATTAAATTTTTATGTGGCTACAACTACCGCATGCAATTTTGTTACTAGACTCTTTGGATATTATAAACCGCAAAAACTATTGCATGCAATGTTTTGTCTATACTCCTCTTCCACTTAAAGATATCCCTCATCAGTGTCCTACATGTATATAAATAATAATAATAACTACACATACATAGTTGTGATGGTTTCTGTCCCAACTTTAGCTACCAGAGCCACCGTCACACTTATGCCGAGTATAGCTAGCCCTGGTCAACAAGTGTAGAGTTAAGTTTTAATTGAAGATAAGATATGGAACAATCGAAATAAAGTTATTCTAACCTCTGCTAGACTGAGCTATTGACAAAACTCACTGAAGTTATTGTCAAGATTCACAGTAAACAACTTATTAACACCAGACGTGTAAATAAACAATTCAATAGTTCATTAAACCTGAATGGTTGCTGTTGGTTACTGTTGTGTAGGGCCTGCCAGATTATGCTCGAAATTTTTAGAAATGTTCTTTTTTTTTATTCTAAAAAATTGAGTTATTATTCCAAAAGAATAGTATATTATTCTAGAAATTTTCGTATTATTCTCTTATTATTCTAATTAGAAATAAGTGAATTTGTGATGATTGCAGTATAACTATAGCTGTGTAGTGTTGGTACATTATGAAATGAATGAGTAAAACTATCAGTCTCTATGAAGGATTGTAATAGCTAGCTAATCTTTCAGTGAAAACCTTGGACATCCCGTAAAAATGCTCAATGAATGAAAAAACAACAACATGCTCTGCTGCAGCCAAAAAAAGTTCAATTGTGAGAAACGTTACAAAACATTTGGGGAAATAATGGATTACGGTATTAGAGAATTTTAATATGCTCAGCAGTGGATCCACATTCTCTTCCCTTCACATTCGTAGGTCGACCGGTAATAATTTACATTTTTTGTCAATTATGATTGTTGAGTTGCTCAAGAAGAGAATCCATTTAGCATAATTCTCACAATTTCTTTCTCAGCCTTTCTTTTACTCATTAGATGTATTCTCTCTCTTTCACAGGCCTTTTAAACAATACAGAATTAAAAATATTTGGTTGCCACTGGGAATTGAACCCATGACCAGTTGTATAGCGCACAAGCAGTCCTGGGTTCGATTCCCAGTGGCGACCAAAATATATTTTTAATTCTGTATTGTTTAAAAAGCCTGTGAAAGAGAGAGAATACATCTAATGAGCATAATTCTCGACATGACTTGCTGACTCTGAGCTTGACTGACAGCTCTCCCAGTATTTTAAACTTTCTGTTTTACATTTTGGAAATACAATAACATAATGGCCAACACTAACCCAGCTTCTTTAATCAAGTGATGAAGACTTACCTCATAACCACATTTCTACACATGTTTATGTCCTTTGTTGTAAAGAACAAGAGAGAAAAAAAAAGCACCATTGATTTTTTTTTATAATTAAGGATTATATGGACTGATTATTCTCATTTTCCCCTAAATACCTTATTATTCTAGAATTATTCCACTATGCTATTACATGTCTATTATTCCAGAAAAAATGCTAGCATAATCTGGCAGGGCCTACTGTTGTGTATCCTCACAAACATCCTGGATCCGAGTATTTCCTGTCAGGACTGCTGTCTCCAGCTCACCTGGTGGGTGGTCCCTGACAATAGTATTGATACTACAACCTATTTATAGTCACTTAGTTATTCCTCGGAAATAAGTAACTATACACTATAGTATTACTAACATCATTTCCTACATAATTATTAATATTCTTATTCTCATGGCCATGTTGTTGTCTATACTACCTAATAATACTCTTTTTTGTCAGTAATGACGACAGAGAATCCACCACAAATCATGGGTAGAAAAAAGGCAGAGAAGCAGAACGCAAAAGTAAAAAAATAAAATAAAATAGAAAGCAGAATGAGAAAGGCAGATTGATTAACTACATCAATGAATAAGTGAAAGAAAATTTAAATGCACAGAAAAGAGAGCAGGAGGGAAACCATGGATAAAAATAATCATATGCTACTGCATTCTACCTTGTTAAATAGTAATAATAATAATAATAATTGTTATTTATTATTATTAGCTATTATTATTATCATCATCATCATTATTAATACTGTTGTTGTTATTGTCTCTATTGCATTGTAGATGTAGTTGTTTGGATGTTTCCATTACCAAAAATCTCACCCACTTTGGGACTTTTAAATGTTACTAAATAAAAGGGGGGGAAACACTTAGTACATGATACAAAATCTAAGAACATTATACACCAAGAATTCATGTTTTTCTTCACATATTCAACAGTTTATCTCAATATCGGCTGACAGGCACATAGACAGTCCACAACTATCGGGATATCCACCTGCATGGGGAAGAAAAAAGAATGGACAAGTTTAATTAATGATTCATGAATATAGAATGCATTATCCCCATGAAAACAAAGTTTCACTTAGCAGGACAACATCCATAATACAGTAGGTGGGGTCTTGGAATAATTTTCACTTGTAGATCAAGTCAAGTTAGATGCCAACTGACAGGATATTTCATTTACTGCGGGTCAATGGCTAATCAATACACACAAAGCTTAGTAAGTCCTTAACCATGGATAGAAGGAATCTATGACTAGAGGAAGAGAGGAAGATTAGAAGTACTAACTTGATAACTCAGGAAGGGGAAACTGTGACTAAATCACGTAGTAGAGAATAATAAAAATGGATAAAAAGACGTTATGCTACTGCATTACAAAGTCAACACATCAAGTGCCAATGTGTGAAGGTCTTGCTTCATGAATGAAAATGAATCGGGTGGGTAAAGTGTTACTATGCCGGTGGTGTCTGAAATCAAGAAATGCATTAGCTGAGCCACATTGGTAAGTGTAGTCACTTAATTAATTAGTAAATAAACAAATAAATAACAACACAGTTGCATTCACCATATAATATTCATAGTATATTGACAATTTCATGGTAAGGTCGTGTAGAAATATTGAGTTTGAGCACAATTGTAACAAATGCAGAGGTCCTGTGCTAAATTTTCCTGCCTATAGTATGTATCAAATATAACTGCAAAATTTGTGGGGCACTAAGCCCTTTTCCAAACCTTTGGGGGATTCTAGCCTCTTTAGCGCCCACCCTTAACCTCTTATGATATTGAGATTCTAAAAATTACCAAAGTTAAACAGTAATTATATCCCATACATCCTGTTGCTAAATTAAATAATAATACGCTTGTCTGTCAGTAATAACAACAACGACGGTCAGCTTATTAATGAATAACTCTTGTCGCTGGGCCGGGTAAGCAAAAAGTCGTCAGTGATGGGTTGGTAAGGCATTGTCAGTAATGACTACGATGATGCAACCGTGGTGGGTGTAGTCACAAATGTGGGCCAAGAATAGTTAGTGTGAAAATATGTAACTATGATGTAATTAAACCTAGAGTTAGAGGATAACTTATGATACTGAATTTGCAAAGGTTGGTACATCAAATATCACTGCGTGGCGGGGTACTTGCTAGTTATCTATTTGCTAGCATAGCAAGTACCCCGCAATATGTATATTGGCACACTTGATGAACGAACTTTCGTCGATAAGGAACAGAGTACTCTATTATAAGTAACTTTTATACATTCATTATCCTCTACCAAAATAGTAAACATCTATTTCCCTCTCCTGCTCTCTTTCCTTCTGAGCCATTCCCTTGGTTCATCACTTCTTCTTGTGCATGGATTCCCTTCTCCTCATTAATAGTTCTCTTCCAGCTTCTCACTTTCTCTGTCTTTCTATGTACGCGTATGATTGTGGATTTAGGCATTGTGAAAATATTGCATTCCCTTTAGAATGCTGTTTTTATCAACTTCCACAGTCCTCCTTACCTTGCCGATGTTACCTGCCTTTAACTGCAATGGTCATCATTTCCTTACCCCAACTCTTTACCAAACTGACCCAGCTAATGAATTATTCACAAATACACCCACTATTGTTGTCGTCCTTGTTACTGACAGATAAGTGTATTATTGGCGAGCGAGCGAGACACTCTCAGGGGTAACGTAATTGAAAATTGGGGATGTTTGTTTGTTTATATATATATATATGTTTGGACGTACGTATATCATTTTGTACTTTGACCCTCGAATATTTTTGTGTTCGCTCCGTGTTCGACCCCGTCCGAAATTTCATTAAACAGAACCCTCCTGTTTAGCAATCATTACCCGTATCACCTCAGAAATTGAATTGTTTACCGCTTTGAATTCTTTTGCGGGTGCAGTTAAAACTCAAAAACTTATGGAAGCTCCATTTCTATTCGAGTTAGTGGCGGTGGTAAGTTAATACGCTATTTGTCACAGTTATAAACCCTACCCAACAGTATTTACTCGAAAATTCATTGTCCACTAGACTAACCATGAAGGTAAGTCTTGTGTAGGTATGTTCAGTTGTGTGAAAGTATTGTGCGTTACAACTACTACTACTAAGAATATCACAAAGAAAAAGTTTAAATAACGCGACTTGATTTTGTTGCTTCTTTTTCAATTCAAACCGGTCACTATGGCATTGAATCCCCTTTACCGTATATACGTAATTTAAAAACTCAACTTTAGTTGCTTGAGTGTTAGTTGCTAAAATCAATCGTTTAACAATAGTGTGGTTTAAGGCTCGTTCGCCATTTGTGCACAATCACACCACTAGTTTAATAAATAGATCCTCAAATGTGACCCCTTACCCGTCTCCAGCCACACTCGAAGCGACTCTCAAGGTTCACACCGAATGTATTACAACAGTCCCAGCGAAGTACAGTGAGATAGGCTATGCGATTAGTGGTGCTGAAAATGAGAACAAATAAAATCATAAAAAAATATGAAAAAATTTAATTCCACATACATAACAACAACTTCACAGTATATTATTTTGAGCTTATAAATACCAAAGATTATTCTCAATAAACTTTACGAAGGGGTTTCCCACTCCAACAAAACTACAATCTTCATATACTATGTCACGGATTTATTAAAAACAGATGTATTCCATTGTGTTGTATCTTTATTTGTTCATTTATTGGTAAGTGAATGAAGCTAGCGAGATTTTCTCGATGCAATTCAATTGAGATATCCACATTACATACCACTTCTGTACACAATGGTAATGATCACACGACCGATAATTACATTAATAGTTCAAGCATTTTAAAAAGTATACGCAAGTGGTAAACTTTTTTTTATATATTTCTTTAATAACTTTAGGAGCTTGAAAAGCAGTCTAGCCTCAGTGTAGGCCTAAACGTTTGACTTTGTTTACTTTGTCAATGACCTAACAACACATGGAGGACTATGACAGTAACCGATAGACAAAATTACCATTAAACAGTAACTACAGTTTGTCCATTTCAACTATGTACAACTTCTGAGGGTGCTGTCACACTCTTGAGCGCGAAAAACCTGCGGAATAGGCCACGGTTGCTAGGGCGTGTTTAACTTTCTTCTGCTCTTCCCCGAGTTATTTTATTTCTGCAGGCCAGCAAGTACTAGTAGGAGCAAGCACCTACCAAGAATAAAGATTGGAAGTGCGTCGCATCTTAAGAAATAGCCCCATCACCAATTTGGACTTCACCGCAGTACTGTACGGCTACCGCTGACGTTTAGAAGCCGTTTTTTTTTTAATCATTTTCTTATCCTTGCATGTATGTATGCCATAACAATGAGTTTTTGTTGAATTCTATTTTAGTTTTCTATATACTGGCCTTACCACGTGAACTATTGTCGATTATTTAAAATTCTGTATATTAAAAATATCTCATTGTTATAGGGTCGAGCCCTTGTGGCCCTAAGTCTTGGCAAAGTTTGAACCGTAGCCATTCCTGAGCAGTCGAGAGTGTAGATTCTGGATCCATTACTTTAGTGCATGAGGACTTTTGATTGTATGTTGACTCCGCCCCGCCCCAACCACACGCGCGTAATGGTGAGTGAGGCACAGCTACGGACTATATGAGCATGTGACTGCATTTCAATTACAGTGTACTGCCAAATACTACATGAGGAAATATTTGACTCATCATGTAGAGGGAATACATTTTAATTTAACTTCAGTATGTTGCTAAACACTATACTTACTTTAAGAAAACTAGAGGTCGAAGTTACGCAATGAGCTATAGCTTAAAGTGAGTTCTTTCTTTCTTAGATTATATGCATATCAAATTATATACTATGTACATTAATAGAGTAAGCAATTGTGGGCTGTGTAAAAAAAAAAGGGGGGGGGGGGGGGGGGGGGGGAGGAAAGAATGGAAGGAAGGTGAGGGGGGGGAGTCAGGGGGCCCCCCCCCCCCCCCCCCCCCCCCCCCCCCCCCCCCCCGCCCCCC
>WLWI01002010.1_pt1 | contig 17611 bp, 6 predicted proteins | sample 6701501 | NCBI WGS metagenome assembly WLWI01 (sample SAMN12718690, study PRJNA515312) | sponge metagenome | isolation source: marine sponge | host: Mycale hentscheli | place: New Zealand: South Island, Marlborough, Capsize Point | collected 2014-11-01
TCTAAAATAGTTAGAGCATGCGCTCAGGTACTGGTGGATTTAGTGCACAAAGCCCTCGGGCCTACGGCCCTTGGGCTTCAGTGCACTAAATCCACCAGTACCTAAGCGCGTATGCTCTAACTATTACGTAATAATAATAATAATTGTACTTACGGATCATGGTAACTTCTGCAATAAAATAAACACAAGTAATCACATAAGAAATAATGATATATCATACTGATGATGCACTAGGCCCTACCAGATTATGCTAGCGTTTTTTTTTCCTGGAATATATAGACATGAAATTGCATAGTGGAATAATTCTAGAATAATAATAAGTATTTAAATGAATAATAAAGGGGAAATGGAAATAATAACTTCATATAATCCGTAATAATTATGAAAGAAAATCAATAGTGTTTTTTTTTTCTTTTTCTTACAGCTACAAGTGTGGTTAGCTATAAGGTAAATCTTCATTACTTGATTAAAGAAGTTCGGTTTATGTTGGCCAGTCTTATATTGTACTTCCAAAATGGGAAACGTTTCAAGTAGTGGGAGTGCTGTCAGCTCAGGCTCAGAGTCACTACGTTATCATGCTAGACAATGTCTCTTCTTGAGCAACTTAGCTATCTTACTGCATCAGAATTGACAAGAAAACATAAACTATTACCAACCGACCTAAAAATTTGAAGGGAAGAGAAGATTCATCCACTTCTGGACGTATTAAAATTCTTTAATTCCTAATCCACATTATTCCCCAAATGAGCATGCTTTCTCCATTCACTGAACCATTTTACGGGGATATTCAAGGTTTTTACTGAAGTATTAGCTAGTTATCCTCTATATTGAGTAATTCAGTATCACAGCAAGAGAGGCTGATACTTTTACTCATGCATTTCATAACGTACCAACTTTATATAGCTACTGCAATCACTATACATTACACATTATATCTAATTGGAACAACAAGAAAATTTGTGGAATTAGCTATATTATATTCTTTTCGCATAATTACACATTTTTTTTAGAATAAGAAGGATAATTAAAAAAAATTCAAGCATAATCTGGCAGGCCCTAGTGTTCATACTGAGTACTTATGCTGGTTTTATTTAGCTTAAAGATTATATAGATAACTTCAAGATTCACTTTAAAGATGATGATGAAATAATAAAATCAAAATATGATCACTTATATAAGTTAGAAAGACCTATTATGATTTAGTAATAGTGCCTTAATATGCTAATATTATTTTTAGTACAATATAACAACTTTTTTAATATATACTTTGTAGACTATGACAAACACTTGCACTTGTCTCCAGAGAGAATTGGTGCAAAAAGATTAGTTTATTGAACATTACTATGAATAAAGCCATGAGGGCTAAAAAGTAGTGCAAATGACAACATGAACTGCCCTAATTATTGAAGTTATTAGATGATTAGGTGATCGACCTTAACATCATACCAATGAGGAGCAATATTTCAGATTTCTAACTAGACTAGAATTTCAATGTAAGTGATGGATTTAAGAGTAAAATTGCTCGCAATCAAACATCTAGAATTTAATTAGCTATATAAGGACATGGTAAGGAAAGAGAAGGGGGTGAGGGCAGGATCAAAGTAATTACAGCAATAAGGATAGGCCCTGCAATACTATAGTCATACTGTCACAAGTTTGACCATTGGTCCACACACAATGTGCACATTAGCAGTGGCTGTCAATTATCAATCAATATTGGACAAAGTGGTAGAATATCTTTCAGTCTGCTGTCCCTCATTCAGACATTAGTGTCTCTATTGTAAAATCTCCTTTGGTGTCACCTGCCTACCACTTTTTAGTGTATTGAGGCAAAACAAAACAAAAATTTACAGCACAAGAAGATCCAGGTCTTGATGTTCCTCTATTGTTTTTCTAAAGCAAGGCCATAATGTGAAGAGGAAGATATGGACAAATGTTCAAATGAAAAATGCTATGAAATCTGTACTTGATTTTATAGCATCATAAATATTTCTGCTGCTGCCAGGGACCACATATTGAGTTCTTGTAATCAGGCTAGAGACAATGTCCAGAAGAGCTCTGCATGAAGGAGTATGTCGCTGTGGTGGGCTTCGTTTACTCTTATTCAGGAGTATAAGCTATCCACAGGGTGTTCAACACAAGCCAAAAGAAGTGTTATCACCTGAATCTCGATCAACTTATTAGTAAACCAGTAACTTTAAGCCGCATATTCCCATAAATGATACTCATCGATAATAAGGCTGGAAATGGTCAACTATACATGCTGGTTGATAATTGGCGGCTTATGCTAAAGGGCAACCACAAAATCAATTATGTTGTAGCAACTCTATTACCAAGGAGTTGCCAAAGACAAAACAAGTGACTGCAGGACTGCCAGTAATATTTTTTACATGAAGTACAATATCAGAAGTCATACTTACTATTAGTAATCTCCATAGAACCTGCAATACGTCATAGCACTGTTAAATTTGCCTGAAGTAAAATAAGAAGCCATTACTTACCCTCAGTAACCTCCATAGAACCAGTACTTCCATAATCTGCAATACGTCACATAGAGTTAATATAAAATTGATCTGAAGTAAAACTGAAAGAAGTCATACTTACCCTTAGTAACCTCCATAGAACCAGTACTTCTAAAATCTGCAATACGTCACAGAGTTAAAATTTGGCTAAAGTAAAATGAAAGAAGTCATGCTTACTATCAGTAATCTTCATAGAACCAGTACTTTGATAATCTGAAATACATCACACATCAAAGAAATGAAGTGAATAAATATGATATTTTAAGCAAATTAAGTATCAATCAGGAGATGATTTCATTAGTGTGCTTCAATCCATTTGGCAAGCATAATGGGCTAGGACAATAGTTCACTATAGCTACAACCCCTATATCAAACTTAGAGCATGTTTGAATCTAAAATAGTAGAACATGAAGTAGGGCAACGTTCACTCGTTGTTTGTTGTTGTTGTTGTTGTTGTTGTTTTGCACACACTGAAGTGAAACATGTGAACGTGGTCAGATTATAATAATAACTGATGTAGTCTTCCTAAACTACACAGTGGCAGTCTGAACTAATGTGAGCCCGTGGACAGCTTGTATGCTCCTTGCGTGAAACAGCAGTATGACCCCTTGCCTTGGGGATGGGAGACTCCACAAGTCAGTGGCAATTATTACCGCTCCCCAGCTCAAATCACATCCACTGAGATAGATCAAGCTCTCAATTGTATGGTTTGAAATGGTGAGGTGGTGGGACTGAAAATTGTGGCTATTAGTAGCTGCTAGATGTCGGGACTAAGATACTTGTGTACATGTGTCTCTGCTTCTTCACATATGACCACTATGGACAGAACTGCTGTATTTGTAGGTCCTTTGTTGACCCTTTGTGTGTGTGAGTATGCATGATGTATGGCCTACATCTACGTCAAGCTGCATGTATGTCCAACCGCATGAGTAGGTGTAATCACTCAAGGAATTTGTGTGCCTGCTGCAGAAGCATGCTGCCATATCTTAGATGTATTTTAAATGGAGTTCACAGACAGCAATGACCTCATGAAATATATGACCATATCATTGATTGAATCATAGACTTTAATAGATTGTTGGCATAGCTAGCATTAATAGCAGAGGTTATTTAGCTTCAAACATTAAGAACAGTTGCGTTATAATTTACTTACGGTTTCTATCTCAAAATTTCTATAAACTCACTTCTAGCAAGAATACTCATAAATTGAGATAATGGTGCATAGTCTATTATTATTTTTATGCTTATCAATGAGTCTTTGTGTGTTACTAGTGATGCCTCCATATGTGGTGTTGGAGATGTATTGTGCCCATAAAGATAAAGATGAGGGATTTATTCTCATCAGTTGTGGACATATGAATCTTACATTCTGTGACAGAAATGGAGACACTGGCCGATGTCTGTAAAGTATTTAGCCTATTATGTTTGAGACCTTGAATTGCCTACATTGATTACAAAGTACTGGTACTGGTACTTGATTCCACTAAGTCAATAACCGGCTCGGAGATAAAGCTGTTAAACTACGATTTTCATAAAGTTCACATTAATAGTATGACTATTGGCACACTTGTTTCATTAAAATTTCAGATCATCTGCAACTGTTCCTGACAGTTCTCCTTTAGCTCTTGATAGCTTAACTAAGCCAAGAATTTCATCTTTCAACCAGGGAAAGATATGTGAGGTTATTTTCTAAATATAATCAATCTATACAATGTATAATTATAATTTCCATTTTATTTCCTAGCATGTGATTTATTTCCATTTTATAAACAAACAATTATAACGTTTATCTAGATAACCAATAAGTTGGTTTGCTACTATGAAAGATTAGATGAGGCCATACGTGTGAATAGGTACTATCCCTTGGCTAGCGTGAAAAGAAGTGGGGTATGACATGTATTATCACTATTACTGCTATTGAGATAAGAAATTAAGTTGCATTTTGGGTACTGCAAAAATTTTGGCATTTGTGCCTGAAGGCGGTGGGAAGGTGCTAAATTTCACAATCTTCATAATGATCCTGCCACATGGCACAAATAGCAGCTGCTCACAGAGTGGTCACAAGAAGCGAGATAAAGATAAATGTGAAGGTTAAGTATAGCTGCAGCAATTTTAACACAAAGAATTAGGTCAGGGAGCCATTTATTAGCAACAGAACCAGCCTTACACTTCTATTTCCTGACGAGAAATATCATCGTGTTCCACACAATGAACGCTATGTGGTTAGAATCAATAGATCTGGAGAGTGATTGTTCATTCAATTCTTTTGTCAATAACATACAAGTTCTTTCTTGTGTGTCTTGGGTTTCCAATGCTGATATTTAATCTGCTTTGAGAAAGGCACATGAGCATGATGTGTAGACAATGCTAATGGTACTGTGAATTCTGATGACATTTAGCATTGTTAAAAATACAGTGATGTCCAACAAATCAATATTGCTAATCCTATGATAAACTTGATTAAGCATAACCACTACATTATGTCAAAAAAAAGGCGTCCATCATCTTTTAAGAGGTGAAATTTTTATTACAGGATAAATCTGCAATGTCCCTATAGCTAAAAACCTTAATTTGGGTGTATTCTAACATTGTATCTACATATCTCCGTGCTTTAATCATCAAAGGCACAATTCTTTCACATACAAGCTGGATTAGTAGCCAACTAAGTGATGCAGAGCCTAAAAAATTTACGTAAATCATAAAATTAAGTTATTATTTTAAAAAATAAAGTTCTGCAACTGAAAATAATAGAAAGTTTAATTAAGTCACGCTGCGTAATTGGCATGAGAGTTAGTTGTACATCAATGTACTCGGGTAACAGGGAAGAAGACAGCTAAATTTCATCTGCTGATAAATGAAGCACCGAAGGTGTGAACCCTCAGTACTATTAAACACTACCTAGCTATTACAATATAATCTCCTTCCAAAAGAACAAGCAATCTGTTAGCTATTTTTAATGAGGTATCAAAATAGCTCGACCAATGGAAACGCTGTCTTTATAAGAGAAGAAGCTAAACTAGCCAGAAATACTCACCTGTATACATTTTCAACGTGAAACTTCACTTCTTTCAACTCCGTTAACTTCCCCGAAGTAACGCTTAGGAGCCTGAGCATAAAGCTAAGGACACTGCTGGCTGCAGAAATTATTTTCTCACGTGATTATGACCGTGACGCTAGGGGGCGCTGCCCATAAAAGCTGGTACCTATGCGGAGTTGAAAGCTTCACTTTTTCTCAACGAATAGCCCAAAATTAAAAAAAGTAGCACAATAAAAGGTCTTCCTGAGTAAGTTCATACCTAAATCAACTGTTAATTGTCAGTAATATCCAAAATCAGAGCGTGACAGACAGACAGACAGACAAACAGACAAACAGACAAACAGACAAACAGACAAGACGACTACTATAAACCTCTCGCGCATGCGTTAAATGAAACATTGTAATTTGGAAAAATGGGTTGATAAACTACAGGATATGTATAATATTAAAAATTAATTATAATTTTGATAAATTTTAACCAATATTGATAGTAGCAATGTTTAAATACCTCATGAGTGTTACATAAATGTAGACCCGCTGTACTTACTAGTGGTGGTCTGTAACGAATCAGTGGTGGTCTGTAACGAATCAGTGGTGGTCTGTAACGAATCAGTGGTGTCATAAGCTACAGGTTAAAAATATAAATTGCAAACTAATTAAATGAAGCACCAAAAGTGCAAACCCTCAGTACTATGTATTAAACACTACCTAGCTATTACAATAACATAATCTCCTTCCAAAAGGATAAGCAATGAGGCATCAATATAGCTCAAGCAATAAAAATGGAGAAATGCTGGTCTTCATAAGAGAAGATGCTAAACAAGCCAGAAACACTCATCAATATACATTTTCACTGCAAAACTTCACTTCTTTCAACTCCGTTAACTTCCCTGAGTAGAAAGCAGACTACACCGCTGGCTGCAAGAAATTATTCGCTCACGTGATTATGACGTGACGCTAGGGGGGCATTACCCATAAAAGCTGGGACCTACGCGAAGTTTTCAGCTTCATGTTTTCTCAACAATTAGCCCAAAATTCACAAAATAGCACGATAAAATGTCCTAAATCTTCGTCCTGAGTAAGTTCATACTTAAATCAGCGGCAGTAATCTCCAAAATCAGAATGTGACAAACAGACAGACAGACAGACAGACAGACAGACAGGACAACTATTATAACCCTCTTGCGCATGCGCACTGAGAGTTAACAAGTGCACTAATATTGATGGGTAGAAATCTGGAATACAAAATGTAGATTAATGAAATTTTAAAGACTTCTTTTTCAGTACAATTATGTGATGTCATTACTGACTACTATACATAGTTGAAATAATTATTGTTTGCTAGATAGTAGTTTTGAATCTAAAACCAACCCCAACAATCATCAAATAATCAAAATTTCTTCAGCTGAGTGAAAAAAAAGGCTGAGAATACAATATTTAGATATATCACCTCTGACAGAGTGTAATAAGTGTTTTATTCTTTCATAGAGGCTCCCAACACACTTTGCTGCTTAGGTCTGGGTAAAAATATCTTTTAGAGAATAAGATAGCTGTAACCCCCCTCCATGGAAATGACTAGCTAGGCTAGTTGCCATAACTACTAGTATTTGAAGGTAATGAGCTTACTCAGTTTGTTGTGAGTATAACACCTTAAGATATCTTGTGAAGATATCTAGCATATATATTTTTTGCTAAGTACGACAGTAATAATGTTATATTATATTACATTAATTGAAGTAAAATAATACTGGTAAACATACCACGTGTGGTAAAGTTGTAAACACTGCTTCTAGAAGTTCCTACAGAGTTTATTGCAGTTACATAATAGTAATACACTGTGTTTATCTCCAAATTTGTCAGCTGAACAAAATTATCCATGACTTCATCACTCGTGAAGTTCAGATCAATTATACCATAGTTTACTACATATGTTTCCGGACCATAAACATTCATTGAAGGACTCCATTTTATAATAGCTGTGTCACTTTGCACAACAGGAGTAATTCCTTGGACTATATTAGGCACAGAAGGGCCTAAACCACAAGAAATAAGGGTAATACAAGTTTAAAACCTCAACTTTGTAAATGAAGTGACCTTCAAATATTTTCATACAGGCATGAGTAAATATTATATTAAACTTACTATAAGCTCTAATTTCTGCCTGGCTTTGAACTATTTCATCGAATACTGAAACTTTGCAGATATAAACATGATTTCCAGCTTCACTTACATCAACAGTCAGCATACTAATTAGTGTTGTAAAGTTGTCGTTAGAATTGGAAATATTTGCTCGAGTTTTGATGCCATTTATAATTTGATACCACACAAACTTAACATTGAGCAAGCTTAGATCTATGTCCACACCAAAATTTGGCCTACATGTTAGTTGTAAGCGATTTAAAGGTGGTGTAGTCAGTAATCTTTCCCACGGCTTGGAAATGTTGATGGAAACATTAAAGGGAACTACATAAATGAAACAAACGAATTACTTCAACATAATATTACTGACAATCTGTCATTATAACTATACTGACAGTATGACAACTATGTATTTAACTCAAGCACCTTAGGTGTTACCGTCAATGCTTCTATGAATTAGTCAATTTGAACTTCATTAAAAAATCATTTGCAAATACCTCTAAATGCAAAATCAACCAAACTCTAATTCCAATTTTTAGTAAGCTTTGCAGATAGATTTTTATAAATATAATTACAGTAGGGGGTAAGTAATTATTTGCTCAAGTGATAGCAACAGAAAAATATACATAAAAAAAACAACCGGTTGTCATGGCTAAAAAATTATAAAACTTGAGACCATAAACTGTCAATGCTCATAAAATTACTGACAATAAAGATATCAAGACCTAATGAGGGTATTAGACTGAGATTCTTTCTGAACATCTTACAATTTATTTAAGCATGCCATTTATTAGTATAATGTAATAGCTTACTATCAAGTGACCACAAATTGGCTCACTTTTTCAGAAAATCGAAACATCTGGCTTATTATAAAAAGAGTCATACAAAAGTTTTGGTGCTTCTTTCTATGCTGAGCAAACAATACCATTACATTGCTAGGGTACTTCAATGTTCTTTCATATTATTTTTAAGAAACATTCAAGTAATTAGCCCTGTATGCTCAGTTAATAAATGCAATAATACTGCACGTCACCTAAATTAGTACTCAATTCAAACTATTTAAAACAATGTATTAAATGTATTGTTTCTTACTTGGCCTTGATCCACGATACAAGTAAATTTTCAGTTGCATTAGTCTACCACCAGAATCAGGTAATTCACATGTGTAATGGCCAGTAGGTATAAAAGTATTTGCTGCACTTTGTAGAATAATTGAGCTAAGCTCTCTAGTTGTGAATATATCTTTATTGGTATTTCTACTCCCAATTTCAGTCTTGTTAGGAAATATCCATCTTCCCTGACCAACACTATCATTACAACACCCCACATATGGAGTGACGCATATTAAATAGTTACTGTGTAGATCTTTTCCAGTAATATTGATTGCAGAAATGTTTGGATAAGAAACAGAATCAAAAAAGAATCCAAGACCTTGGGAATAGATAGGTAATTACATTGAAAATGTTATAATTCACATAATAAAATAACTGACGTTCAGGAATCCCTGTAGACACAAAAATTCGAGATGATTTTGGCCCAAACAGTGAACGACTATTTAGTTCAGTATATGCTGTTACTTCAATAGAATACATTGATCTTGGTACTAGATTAGTGATTCGTATATTATTGCTTCTCAATTGAGGAATAGAATTAATCACTTGCCCCATAACACTATATAAAGTAAAAACATATCCTTTAATCCTTCCATTTCTCTTTGAACAAGGAATTTCATCCCATGCTACAGTTAGACTAATTAGTGTCTTTGAAATAAGTCTTGGCTTGGGAGCAGTAGTTGGAGCTATAGTCACAACATTAGAGAGATGGCTCTATGCACTTCATATTAATGCAATGGGGTCTAAAATAATTGAAACAATTTTCAAACACTATTGCAATTTAGAGTAAATTATACTACTGTGAGTTTAATATTATAGAAATTGTAAACCGTACCTTTCATAAGCACACTACAACTGCTAGCTTGACTTTCACATTTAACTACTATATTATAATTATTATAGACACTAAACTAACACTACAAAATTTATATACAAAGCTGTTGTATTAAAACATAGCAACCAATACTCTGCATCGACAGTGATTCTGCATGTTATATTCATTGGCAATGACTACATAATAATTATATTATAATACTTATTGAATGAATCAGAGTATTTTTGGTCGTTTTTTCCCACCTGATTCCAACTTTTACCAGTACAAAATATTCACAACATTAATTTTTTTTAATTGGTGTGGGAGAAACCTATAATGTGGTGCCAATGGAAGAGGGGCGGTTCCTAAGTGTTGCAGTAAAGGATAAACCAAAAGTTCTATAGGTAGTTCGACATTTCAGTCTTGTTACTTACGTATTATTTTGTAAAAGTTCTAGCTTGAAATTTGATATAGAACTTCATTAGGGTCATATTTTTTTGAAGATAGCTGTTCCATGAAAGCTGAAATTTTTATAGTTTGTCTTACCACAGGCCAACAAAAGGTGCTCCTACAGTCTCTCATAAAAAATGTGATTTTGTGAAGCTTTTTGTACTACTTCACTTTTTGAAAGTTCTGGCTTAGGAAATTGGAATCTAAATAATGAAGTAATTACTGTATTTTTGAAAGATAGCTATTCTCTGAAAGCTGAAATCTTTATGGGGTTATTTTTTGCATGCCCCAATGGAAGGGGGAGAGAAGGAGGGGGTGGGACAATTTCAAATAGAAAGTGTGGCTCACGTTTTGATATTATATTCATATACGTAAATAGTACCAAATTAATGTACTTACGTGGCATCCTATTCTTATAGTTTCAAATGATTTTTTAGTAGTAGCCATCATTTTATTCTTCAATACTTTCCCAGGATAGCATTGGTCAGTAAAAACAGCAACATGCATACTTAATAATTTATCCTAATGGTCAGTGAACTTTACTAATTAATGCTAATATCACCCAGCACATAATATAGGCAGATAGAACATGATATATAGATGACAAATTCTAGTGTTTCATTGAGAATTCAGCTCAACTATTGAACACAATAATGCAAGGACTTATGAACCTATTATCTGATGAAGTTTTTAAGTAGTAGTTCCATAAGAACAAGCACAAAATAACTTTCTGCTATAGCAAGAGTGCAAAGTTTTTAAGGTCTAAAATTATAGATGCATTCTGCTGGAAAAGTTGCTTTTTTTTGGTATTAGGGCTTTGGTAAACCTACAGAGAACTCCTGTGAGAGTGCTCAGTAGTTCTAATTGCATTTTATTATGTTGTTCATAACCATATAATGGTAGATAAATCTATGAATCTGCAAGAATTTATCCACAATAATCAGCATGAATGTGTAGTATTATGTTAAATACATGTATGTATAATTATAATTAATCAATATGTAACAAACATTTACTACCTGCAACTTTGGTGTTTATTGTAGAAATAAGTGATTCAGATAGAGTATTAGTGAATACAATTACTCGGACTTGATACTCAGTATTTGGATCTAGTGAAGTTAATGTGAATTCTCTTGTAGAAGCAGGTATTGAGGATCGAGTAGAAGAACCTGAGGTTCCACATTCCCGATTAAGATACCCACTTCCTATAAGGTAAAACATGATTGCATTATCTGTACAGGGTTGGGCCCAGCGCATATAGATAGTAGTAGCAGTTGATCTAATAGAGAATATTTGAGGTGCTTGTGGATCGATATCTATTTAAAAATTAATGTCATTTATTTCATGTTTAAGATAAATGTCCATGCCACTTATTAGCTATAGCTAGTTTGGTCAGGGCTAGACAATTTAGTATGGGATGTCAAACTGACCCAAAAAGCATGCATTTTGATCTAATTTAAGTCTAATTATCTAATGGATTGGTTACATACCTTTAATTCATTTTTCCTCTTAATTAGATACATAATGTATAATAATAATAAATGAAATAAATTAAGTCAAAATCATGTAGGGAATTTTTTACAAAATGTAATACCAGTAATATAACATTGTGAAAAGTGCGAGTGGCAGATGCTGAACATTTTCTACATGGACATTTATTTTCCTCCAAATGACAGTACAATTGTAGTTGTTTTCATAAATTTCTACATAACATTACAACTTAAAAACATTCAAAAAAAATTTGACTTAATTCAGTGTTACTAACTTGGTGGGGCCTGATTCATGCAACTGATTGATTGGAGGCTCTAGCAAAGGATCGACTCTGCCTTTAGTGACTGAGCAGTAGTTGGATGGATAGGACAATGATAGCAATTGGAGAGAGAGAGAGAGAGAACAATGGTGGTAGGGCGCTTTGACTGTTAGGAACTCTCGATCAGACACCTACTAGTAGTCAGCTAGAATAGTTCAGCTCACTCAAAGTGTTGATCAACATAATTCCAAAGGTCAGGGTGACAATAAATAAGGAGGACCGACATGAAACATCAGTGGTTTTTAGGAGGGAGGGGCTTAATGCAGGAAATAAGTGTAAATGAGAACCCTGTGCCACCTTGATAGTGCCTGCCAAGTGATATCAGGGTTCGTTATAGCTGCAGCTTTCTGCTTCTTCTGAGTGGAGTAGGGGTGGTCTTGGAGGTGGAGCTTGCTGGAATTGGAGAAGGTGCTGCTTCCTGTGCACTGCTCACTGTCTGGGGTGGCCCAGACAAAATAGTAATAAGAATTTGTGGTTAATTAACTTTATAAAACTTATTTTGTAAATGTACTAAGTTGGTAAGGAAATGACGACTCCACACCAGTTTTCAATGTGTTTTAAGGTACCTGCTACTTTCAGTACTACACAAATGCTTTGTTTAAACTGCAACAACCATCTGCCACTGCTGAAAGAACATTTTCAGCACTCAAGAAGACGAAGTAATTATCTCAATCAACTTATGTCTGAAATATCGACATTTAAATCCTTGCTTAATCTTATCCTTGATTATTACAATTTTACCGCATGTGGTACTTGGTGTACTACCTATGTGAAGTAGTAGTCATAAAAGTTTAATTAATCCTTAATCTTACATGCGCACACAAAGAGCTTACAAAACTGTTGAACTTAATTTGTATAGAAACGGAAAAGTGGGAAGAAAGAAATGTAATTTCTAATTTTTTAAAACCATTTTTGTTTTTATGTATAGTATAAAAGTTTAATACCATAGCTGAGTCCTCATAAGAGTGTGGTACTATTTTGGAATACCACAGCAGTGGATAACTGAAATAATTATCTGATTGGTCGTGGCGGTCTATCCTACACTTTACCTGCTAGTCGGTGAGATTCATGGACAACATTATTTAGCAACGGAAAGAGAAGAACAAACTAAAGGTAGAATCATAATGAATGCTTGTATCCAAAAGTTTACTTCTTCGAAACTTGCAGCTACCAAGAATTTGAATAGATGTTACAAAAGTGTATACTACTGCAACAGGCTTAGTTTATTAGTTAACAAAACATTTCCCACTAAAGGCTGAGAGAAGGTACAGCGCCACAAAATTAGAAGCTCTTAGAAAGGCTGAAGCATTGAATTTATACTGTGGTAACTGACCACAGAACATTGTGCTCTCTCATAACACATGAGGATGCATAGCTTTGCTCTCTCTTTGTGCACATATTGATTTTTTAGTTGTTAAAATGCCAATGTGAATGACCTGGGATATTGTGGAGTGAGAAAAAATGAAAATGACCGAAAGAAAGGATGTAAATAGCCAATGAAGGATGAAATTTCTAATTTCCATCCTTTCTGGAGTGACATAATATAGTCCCTTAAAACATAAGACAAGCTTGAGGGAGGAATAATGGAGCCAGTAAGGATATGGCCTGAACAAGCCAAGAATACAAGGACATGTTATGATAATAATTGAGAGAGTTTATCACCTCCAACTGATCGGTTTTTGTGTCCAATAGCTCATACACAGAAAAAAATATTTATCTGTTATATTATTGGTATAAAATTATGTATTTCCTGCAACAATTAAGTATTGGACAGGACGATATTTTGGAGAAAGTCATTCTATTATCTGCAGGAAATTATGAAAAAGTTGAATTTTCGACATCAATAAAAATGCAAAATATCCATTCTGTACAGATGCGTGAGCGCCAAGTCGATTACATAACTGGTTATCCGGTTATATGACAGGATATCCTGTAATATAACAGATAATTACGTAAGTGATTAGACCAGTTATAACAGCTTCAATTTTAGTTTAGTTTAGGTTTTTTAAATGAAAAAACAACAACATTTTTTACATGTAGCTACAAGATACAATACAATTTGTGGCCCATGTGAGTTGCTTTTTTTAATTTTTGGCTGATATTACTGTACATATTTAAAAAATTTAGCATGGATTTTGAACTTGTTCATATCATAGGTATTTTAGTTTCTAAGTATATTCCACCTAAAGAGCAGTAAATGAGGTACATTATGCCCTAATAATAAGCCATTACATCAGGTAAATCTGAAAGTCACTGAAAAAGTGTTTTAACTACTTTAGCAAAAGTGTTCTTATAGTCTAAATCATGGACATCTATCTGCTTAAATTTATTCAAGTTTTTTTTCTGGCCCCCTATTCAACTTGGACAGACTATAGCCACACCCACACCCATCGTCACATCTGATTACATGATGCTCATGAAAACATACAAATTTTGTAAATACTGCTATTGATTAAGTTGTATACCCATTTCTTTTATGTTTAGAATTACGAAATCACAGGATTTAGGATCACGCTCTATATACAGTGGGCAGGTCTTTTCTAGGGGCGTTGTCGGAAGATCATTTTGGTCGTTGTGTAGTATCTTTGAAAGGCACGATGAAGGCTGTAGCTTTACTAATTGCTCTAAATGTAGGCATAGTCATCAGTTTCCCCACTGGCCCTCCAAATGGTATGCCTCTGTGCATGAACTTAATGTAGGCCCCCCCCCCTCCTCTCAGTCCCCATGTCTGCCAGGAAGGTAATGGTACTTTATTATCTATGGGTCCCTGGCCAGACCCTTTCACTGCAAGTTGGGATGATATGTGCACATTATGCGCCCAGTTTTGCCTTTTTGTTTTTGTTTTCTTGACAATTGTTTTGGCTTCTTCCCCCACCCATATACTGTCCTCTAATGTGTTACCTAAGTTTGTCTGTTGGTTTTAATGACAGTCCGCTATCTAGATCACTGCAAACACAAAAACATTGCTTAACTGTTATATTAACCAGAGCATTATTTCAAGATCCAATGAATAAACTTCATTATCATGAAAAGTCACTATTATTGAATGTGTTTATTTTAATCTTGTATAATTTATGACATAAGATGTAATTATATAAGCTGCCCCTCCAACATTCATGTTCCCATGCATAGCTATATGGATGTGTAGTCATGCTGCCCTAAAGATGATGGACATGTCACATGAATCTAATTCCTACTCAACTACGGAATAGCTAAGATGATATCTTACAGTATGATTCCAAGATGTGCAGTGTGGTGTGTGCAGATGTTTGTACTTCCGGTGAGGATTATAGGTGTGTGTTGATAGAACCAAGACTATGGTGGCGCCATGGAGGATCATGAGTTTAGAAATTTTGGTAAGGCCAAAGCAAAAAAACTCTCATGAACAAAAAAAATGGCCTGCTAGTATTACCACCATAGTCTTGCTTAACCAGACACTTTTAATTATTTGGTGAAGGGTTTTCTGTGGCATGTGGAATCATTTCACCAATTCAATAATTTAATGAAGCCGGTTAGATAATTAGTAAACTTATTTCTATATCAAATCCTCATATATTACTGGATAGCTAGAATACTGTTCAGTAATAGATTACTGGATAGCTTGAATACTGTTCAGTTATATAACTGGATATCTAGAATAATGTTCAGTTATATAACTTGATAGCTAGAATACTAACTGGACAGTATAAAAGATGTCCAAGGGGGGATGTATAACTGGACCACCTGTTACATAACAGGTCTCCCGTAACAGGTATCCGGGTTACATAACTGGACAAGTTGGGCATCCAAAGAACATATCTAGTGACACTTGTACTTGGCTACACTTCATTGCTGTAAGGGCATATTGCCAAATGTTCTGTACTAACTTTTATACACTAAGGGTAACTGACACTTAGATTTCCTTCAGTGTAACTGAATTGCGTACTTGCTCCACTCTACAGTTGTTGAAGCTTACACATGTGAAGAGCACAGTAAGTAAAAAAAAACATGAGTGTTTGATAAGTTTGGGAGAAATATACTAGTCACTTTTAAAACAAGGTATTGATAGTTCTCTTTTAGTTTACCTGGTTCTTAATTATATTCATCACCATGTTCCGTTAAATCTATTTTCCTTTTAATGCTGGAAAACTCATTCTCTACCAAACTCCTGGCACACACCAATGCTTAATATGCACAATAATCAGGTATACTATAATTATTTTTAAGCAGGTTCAATAACACTATACACTATAGATGAAATTAATAATTTGCACTCACCAGATTGTGCAGCACATAAAATGCATTGTAATAGAAGTGGAGGAAATATGTATGTCAGAATTCTGTGCACATAATAAAAAAGGTCATTCTTACAAAGATTGTATAGCTAATTATTTAACCCCATAAATAAGCGATATACACATATCACAAAAACAATCTTCATTCTTACCAAAAATAATTTATATATAACCCCCACAACTCTAAACTAATCAACTCTTGTACTGGTCAATTAATAAAATTGCAAAAAATTGCTTAAATATATATACCTATAGAGCATTATACTGTTGAATATACGACCTTTAGCGCTAGCAAAAAGCGTCTCCAGCAGCGCATTGATGTTGATTTGACCACGCCAGACCCTTTACTTAATTTGGAGTGTGGTAACCAGAGACAGTCACGTCCGTTCTAATAGAAAACAACCGAAATACCTGCGAAATAATCTACCCACCCGCTTTTACTAAAAAACAAACAAACAACTACGCCCTCCCCTTAAGCTATACACTGTCCTCAGAATCTCGAGGAACGGAACGAATTCGGTGTAGCCATTTTTAAAAATTGCTCATTATCTCTAACCCACTAGGGGGCCAAGCAAAGTAGATTATATCTTGGAATATCATTTTCGAAACTTCCCTGCAACTTACAATAAAACTTCTAGCTAGTAGGTCTACGCTGTCTTCTCAAATTCCAGTGTCTGCGGGAGTTTATTTTCTTGGACCGTTCTCAAGGTAAAACAAAATTTACCTTCAGCTGTCTCTACATCTTGACAGGAGCCTGCAATGGTAAAATGAAAACCTTTACCAGACTTCATTTTTAAATTTCAGCCATTTGTAGCAGGGTGTTTGTTGTGCAAAGCTACTGGTAATTGAATGGTCATAATGGATTAACTCAAATCAGACAATGCTACAATAACTGAGATATGTAATTCTTTTGTTCTAAATGCTATTATTTTAAAATGTCCATTGAACGCTCGTGGAGGCTCCTTTTTCTCCTAAAATACAGCTTTTTAGGTTTGCTCTCTTTTTTTCTGAAACTACAGGACCAAATAATGCTGTATTAGTATGAGTAATAGCACGGGTAACCGTGCTATTCGGGATTAATAGCAAGTCGAGTGTTATTTCAATTGCTTTAGAGTGCTATTGATCCCTAATAGCACAGGTTATCCGTGCTATCACTCGCTAATAGTAGGCCAGCTTTTTAAAAAGTATCTTGCACATTGTCCCCTACTAGAAACTACTCGAACTGTACGGTTCCAAGGTTAACGCTCTACCCGTGCGCACTTACCCGTACTATTTCACTTAGCTACCGAGGTATTTCACTTAGTTTCCACTTAGTTACTGAGGTATTTGGCGAGCGAGCGTAGCGAGCGAGACACTTACAGGGGTAAAAATGAAAAAATCGGGGATGTTTGTTTATTGGCGAGCGAGCGTAGCGAGCGAGACACTTACAGGGGTAACACAATCGAAAATCGGG
>WLWI01002011.1_pt1 | contig 17608 bp, 20 predicted proteins | sample 6701501 | NCBI WGS metagenome assembly WLWI01 (sample SAMN12718690, study PRJNA515312) | sponge metagenome | isolation source: marine sponge | host: Mycale hentscheli | place: New Zealand: South Island, Marlborough, Capsize Point | collected 2014-11-01
AACTCTGACTGTGAGACAGAAGCACCCAATTGTTCTACATCACAAGGATTATCTGGCTAAGTTAATCTGTAGACAATTACATGAAGACAATTTACATGTGGGCCCTACTGCTTTGCTTGCTCTTGTTTCTTCTCAATACCATATTGTAGGTGCCAAGAATCTAACAAAGAGTATCTCCCGGGCTTGTGTACGTTGCAAGAAAGTCTATGCCAGGACTTGCACGCAGCAGATGGGCCAGCTACCAGCAAATCGAGTCACCCCAACTTCTCCTTTCAACCATACTGGAGCAGATTTTGCTGGACCCATTATGGTCAAGAGAGGATACACTCGAGCTCGTACACTAGAAAAAACTTATATTTGTGTATTCATCTGTATGGCTACGAAGGCTGTACACCTGGAAGTCGTTCGAGACCTCTCCTCTGCGGGATTTCTAGCAGCTCTCCGTTGTTTTGTAGCTAGACGAGGTTGTCCCGCAACTCTAACTACGGACAATGGTACCAACTTTATCGGAGCGCAGAAAGAATTGAAGGAACTCTACGATTTTCTCAACACTCCAACTGCTCAGAATGCTGTCGATCGCTACTGTACAGCACAAAACATCAAGTGGTCGCATATTCCTGCCAGATCACCACATTTTGGAGGTTTATGGGAGGCAGCAGTGAAGTCGATGAAGCTCCTCCTTGCTAAAGTAGTAGGCCCTCATAACCTTTTCATTGATGAGTTGTATTCTCTTACTGTAGAGATAGAGGCAGTTCTCAATAGTCGACCACTCACTCCTATAGATTCTTCCCCTGACGATGGAATAGAAATTCTTACACCTGGACATTTTCTGGTTGGAAAATCTCTCAAGTCCGTCCCTGCACCAGACCTCTCAACAAGAAACATCAATGGACTCTCACGATGGAATCTTCGACAACGACTTATCGCCGATTTTTGGAAGCGGTGGAGCAACGACTACATTACCCATCTCAACAATTTTAAGAAATGCCATCAACCTCAGCATTCTATAGCGGTTGGTGATATAGTTCTAGTCAAAGATTCAGACCTTTTTATTCGCTCCTGGCCTTTGGCTAGAGTTGTACAAACACATCCAGGTTCTGATGGACTGGTTCGTGTTGTCACTGTCAAGACACAGAAGGGAACATTTCGAAGAGCCATCCATAAGCTTGTTCCACTTCTAGAGAACAGCCATTCTCTTTCCCCGGGAGGATGTTCCGGTTATCCTCCACAAGGACACTAACATTAACACTTTTAGCTATGTCACTCATGCGTACTAGCTAGCTAACTCGTCGATCGTCGATGTTCGTCGATCGTCGATCTATCACTTTGTTTTTGTATTTAAACTTTAGCTATTCTCATTTCACTTAGTTACTGAATTTGTTATTGACTCTGTTACTGTTCCTGCTGTTGTTCAGAACTCAATATATCCATCTTTGATATACCACCTGTTGGTCATCACACCAATCTTCCTACTTGGTAGTAAGGTGTATTTTACTGTATTATTCATAGCTTACTTATCTTATCTAATAAGGTATTTGAGTCTCAGGTTTGTCTTAGTCTGGTTCAAGACAACCTTTATTCAGAAGGTCCAGTCAGTGGGAGAGCGAGTTGAGATTTACGACCTCTGTCTCTACTCTCCAACGAAGTTTCCAACGAATTAACGAATTGATTTAGCTCAACTGGAATTCTGACGGCAACACTCGCTAGTGGGTCTTCGCTACGCAGATCAACCCAACTAGGATTGACCACTGTCTGTGTAGTGCTTCAGTCTACATCGGGACCAGGTCCTCCACTTGCTGGATAGTCCCGATCAAGTCTTGACCCATTAATCTTGACCCACGGATACTGAAAAGAATTATTCCCCGTTTTGGCTGATATTCCCAAAATTGGTCACATATGTGTGATATGTGTGATATGTTGGTTCTGGGGGATAGGTACCAATTCGCTTAACAGGAAGTTTTGCATTACAGGCAAAAATGCAAGTTTAGTTAAAATTATTGCATTTTCTTTTTTACCTTTGTATCCATTATTTCACATCTGGGCAATGTATGAATGCTCAGTTCAGGTGACAAGTGGTTCAAATAGCATATTTTAACTGGAAATGAATGTTTGAAATCCATTTTCTCTAAGTAATGGCTAAAATAACTTGAAGTTCAAAGCACTATATTTAGGAGAACAAATACTATTTTGTACATTAAGTAGGGTATCAGTAGGGAGGTAATTAACTGTACTTGAGTTACTTAATAAATGAAAGAAATTTTTTTAGCAAATTTGTACCATATCCTGTAAATAATTGTGAACTTGTGATTCTATAAAGTTAGTCTCATAATATAGTTATGACAATATTGATAGAAATCATAATCCATATTGTGTAGTCTTTGTTTTGATTCCCATGGGAACTACCTCTTTTTTGACCTGAAATATATTAAAGAAAAGCAGAAATATAATTTTTCTTTATTATATTCGTAAGTAACTTTGAACTCTGTATTTTGTGAGAATTCTGACAATAGAAATAGGTAACCTTCAACTCTTGAGTTTCATAATCAATAATTCTAATCATGACACCCGGATGTCATCAGAATATTTTATGGGGTGAAGGAACACTGTACTCTATCCATTTTGAAACACCAATCAGACTTTTTCACATCCACAATAATATTGTAATAATTTACTATTGTATTGTAATAACTACAAAATAATCTAGTAAGGGGAGGGGAGTACTGTCCTATGTGTACCATAAAAATATATTTAGTTTTTCCTACTTCTTGCTTATCTAATTCTCAAAATGCTTATATTAAAATAGAGGATTGTTTGGTGGCACTTGGTGGAGAAAGTGGAGGCAAATAATGGCCCAAAAGTATGTAATGTCATTAAGCATAGTATGCACATAAAATCTCAGTACTAATTAGTATCAAATATTGTACAATTATACACAAATAGAACATTTGGAACTTCTATCTCATTAACAAAATTAACATAATATTACTGAATAATGCTATTACGTTTTGAATCTTGTCTTTGAACAGTCACTTCAGCAACACTCCAAAAAGGCTCATAATTATTAGTCCATCCATGACACGTGTATTCTCCTGTATTTTGAATCGTTAATTTTTTTAAAGTTAAAGTATGTACTTTACGTTTGCTTGACAAGGTGTGTTTGTTTTTTATATATGTATTATTATACATCCAGCTTGGTCTTCCATAAGATCTACATGTAATTTTGATTGTGTCTTTTTCTTTAGCAATCCATTTGATTGGATGTATCAAGTCAGGTCTCCATTCTAAGAAATAATTTAGAAAATTATTGCAATTATGGTGTATTAAGGACTGTACAAACTTTGTAATGCCTTATTTTTAGCATACATAGCCTGGGTTTTCATAGCTATGTGAATTTTTGGGTAGGTCTGTATACATAGAACATTGTGGAAAATTTTTATATTAACAGGAGAGCAAGTCACAAGCTATGAATCTCATAACAATACTAGCTAAATAGATGCTGTGAACAAGAACATGTCCATACATAATTTTTATTACCTACTGAACATTCCAGTGCAAACAGTTTCAACATTAAAAATACATTACTAAATAGAAAAATGTGTGTATTCATCTATGATAAGGTAATATAGAGTCAAAATCACATATACTTCAACTTGCTGATGAGACTTACTGTATAATAACCAATACCTTATGTAGATCCTAGAACAATATTGTGCTGCATTTATGATTCAAACAGATATAAGAGCAGGGTTCTATATAGGAATTTTGTTTTGGGGGGGAAGCTAAGTCATGTCCTTATGATGTAATAGAGAGATATATCAAGTGTAACAAAACATATTGTATTGAAAATTACATTTACAATATTGAAATATTAAAGTGAGATTTTTCAAATTTTTATTGCTTTGTGGTAATCAAGTATTTGTTCTAAAATATCACTAGAAGATGATCAGGACCTTCAATACAGATTCCATAGTCCTATCAAGAGTGCCATCACCCATTCTTTTTCGCAATCTGGTTTTAATAAGTAGGAACACTAGCAAGATCTAGTTTCTCACTTTGTAAGCTACCTTGGAGCTTAGCAACCGAGTGTAAAACATCAGAAAGCATGTAGATGGTAGCCACAGTGAAATATTTTAATAGCAATGTTGATATACCGTGTGCTTCAGCATCACCAGTTTGATCATTAATTGCTTCAAATGTAGCTACCAATGCTGGTAAACTTCTCCGCACAGCTCGTACTGCTCTTTCACGGGCAAGCCGTCTGGTATCACTAGGTTTTTGCATTTTTAATTCAGGACAGTTAAGCTCATTCTGAATTTCAATTAACTTATCTGCTATCTGCCTTTTTTGGGGAATAGTGGAATCTTTCCAGATAGTTAACAGTGTGTGACAATGTATCACGATGAACCTGCAACCTAGTCTGTGTTTGTTGCCAATGAAGTCACTTGTACATTTTTACTGTGAAGGTGTAGTTTTACTCAGTTTCAACAAAAGCAGCAGGAGATAATTTGGGGGACAAGCTGAGCAGTTTGGGGGGGAAACTCCCCCCCCCCCCCAGTAGATAAAACCCTGAAGAGGATGGTATATACTGTGCATCACTTTAAAATCTAGCTACCTCCTAGCTGTAGCCCCACAGTGAAATTTGCTCAACTTACTAGAACTGAATATAATGCCCTCTGCACACACACACACACCTTGAACCTTGAACCTTGAAAGAAGGCCACCCGTTGGGATGATGCCTTTCTGCCACAAAGTGGCAGAACTGTATTATGATTGTCGTCATGTCATGTTGGTGGCGTCAAAACTTGACCCCTAGGGCGGGTGGTCATACACCGATGACGTGTAATGTCCTGTCTCCTCCTGAAGGACCTCTGACAGGTATCACATGTCAAGGGCCTGATGGTATCTGTAGCAGACTGTTGTCCTGTGGTAGCAGTAGCAGTAGCATTTCTCCTCACACTCCTCCTCACCTCACCCTCAGCTAGCCTTTCCTTGGTCGACTCTCTAAGCCCGTCCCTACACTTCCGTCGCCACACAGCTCTCTCCTGACATTCCTTGAACCAAGTGTTCTCATCAATGTGGAACTTCCTAAAATCCCTCCTTACCCTGTCACGCCACCTCATCTTGGTTACATGAGCAGGTCGACGCTGGGGCAACCATCCAAATAGAACCTTCTTAGGAATCCTCTCCTCGCTCATTCTCGCTACATGCCCAAGCCAACACAACCGTCTTGCTATCATCATGTCTTCCAAGGACTCCTCCATCCCAAATCGTTTGGCAACATGGACACTGCTAATATGCTCCATCCTCTGCTGCATAGCACTAATCCCCAATATCCCCCTCAGGCACCTGTTGTGGAACACTTCTAACTTCCTAACATCATCACGCTTTGTAGTCCATGTTTCTGACCCATACAGCAGAGTTGCCAGGACGACAGCCTTGTACACCAGCCTCTTTGTGGCCAGGGACAAATTCTTGTCCCTGAACACTGGCTCCTTCAGCGCTCCAAAAGCTCAGGATGCCTTAGCTATTCTCTCCTTCACCTCCTTCATAATGCCTCCCATACCATCCACTACTGAACCCAGGTACTTGAAATCGTACACACACACATACACACACACACACACACACTTCACCGTACTGTGCAAGCTTGAACTGATATTGGTGAAGTTACTGTAGTCACTTGATTACATTACAACATTTCGTTAGGAAACACAAGACAATATCGTATGACAATAGATATTATTTAAAAGTATAATATTCAGAACAATACTTACCTATCACAGTAACAATCGATACAGCATAAAATGTGTAATTGTTGTTACCAAATAATCCAGCACATTCATAACGTCCGTTATTTCCTATAGTTATATTAGTTAACTTTAACACAGTTGAATTAACAATAACGGCATTATGAGCCAATTGTAAGTTATTAAAGGTCCATTGTGTAGGTCCTTGTGATAAACAATATATATGTACATCACTACCCTCATATTCATATATGAACTTTGGAACAATTTTGTTTGGATCTAAATTAAATAGATAGATAACCTATATTATGTTTCTACTTATATTTTAACTGATTTTAAGTAATGGAAGTGAAGTTGTGGTATTTAATGGGAAATGACTAAGTACTGTAACAATCATGCACATTTTCCATGAACACTGATATATTTATTAACTTACAAATAATAAATAATACTATAATAATACATTTTTTTAATTAAGCCAAAGCTGGACAATTTAAAGATAGTGGAGTTGTGACTTGCTAAAGTACTAACTATTCACCTGAAGTAATTATAATTTCATTATTAACTGATCCAGCTGTTTATTCATTTTTGGAAACATACCCTAGATTAAAATGAAAACAGTAAAATAGTAAATTTGTAGTTGATTTGTTAGATCAGAAAGTCATATGATGATGCTAGATGTTAGTGTTCAGAGAAAGAGTTTCAAATAAATATTAATATCAGACTAGATTTAACAAACTGTTTGTTTTATTACCATATACTTTCAATTGTGCCACTGCTGTAAAAGGTGTATGTGAATCATCTTCACCATAACAATAATAGAAACCATTGTGCTGAAATTCCACAGATTTTATTAATAGATTTGTTCCTGTTCCAATAGGCTCCTCCATCTTTTCATAATTCATCCCGAAAAAATACCAATTAGCATCTCCCTTTGAATTGCAATTAAATTCTGCATCATCTCCTACCTCAACTCTTAGTAATGAGGGCTCAATAAATTCACCTCTTCTTACTTCTAAACTTTCTATGTATAAGAAAAGACTTGATCATAAATTCAAATTAAAAACGTATTGGGTCCCAAACCAACACCTTCCCTTGTGACTATGTTACTTTATAATTTCTATTAATATCGTTAATATGTATGTGTATACATATAATATTTTGAATGTTCAAAAATAAATTGTACACAATTTATGTTGAGTATAAAAAATTGTACACAATTTATGTTGAGTATAATAAATTACACAATTTATGTTGAGTATAATAAATTGTACACAATTTATGTTGAGTATAAACAGTATTAATGTCTTCACAATTTGTTAAAAATAACAGAAAATGATAAAAATAGAAAATTTAGGTTGGTCTGTTGAGAGCGAGACTGTAGCACAGCAGTACCCAATTAACAGTATAAATACAAAATTGAAGCGTTTGTTCGCTTTTAGGTGTAGCTCGTGGAGGGGCGCCCAAGTGTTAAGGGAGCAGTCCTGAGTTCGATTCCCAGTGGGGACCAAATATTTTTAATTCCATATTTAAAAAAGCCCTTGAAACTGAGAACACATCCATTGAGCATTAATGACTCAATCAATATTTACTATAGTTTTACCATTTAACTTCAGACTAGATAAATTATCTGAAGGCTTTTCAGACTTATTTTCAGCTGCTGCATCAGCATTTTCACTTTCAACAACCGAATTTTTTTCCTCCACTGAATCAGCATTTTGACTATAACCAACCAACTCCACTGAATCAGCATTTTGACTATAACCAACTGGAAATTTCTGTTCCTTACCTGCAAATATATACATTTAGTGAACTGTTATAGCAACACCAAAACATTAATAAAAAGCTACTATAAAAATTAACAATAAAATTAATGATATACCTAATACTTTTAACTTCGATTCTGATATAAAGAATCTGTTTGTATCAAAATCATGTCCATAGCAGAAATAGTTTCCACTATCTCTTATGCTTACACTGTTTATACTAAGTGTGGAACCTGCATTAATGGGATGAGACACAGGATGCCTGTGAGAAGATTCATGAAACCATAGTATTTGTGAACCCTTTGGGCAGAAAAATTTAACAGATTCACCAGCATAGACCTTATACGATTTGGGTTGAACTAGATGAGATTCCTCTCCTGCAAACATAAGACGACAGTTATTTAAGGAACATAATAAATGACACTTGTATTATATAATTACAAGTATTGTACAATGGCCGGGAAGCCTACCTAGTTCAGTCTTCCGTGCAATTTTATTTGTTGACCGGAAGCTTGTGGTTTCAGCTTCCGCATTCTACAAGAAAAATGCCGAGCACCAGCGATATTTGTAGACCTTCATTTTGAAGCCAGCAAATAATTTCTGATCAGATAAATCTGTTCAATATTAGCTAAGACCTTTCTTTACTAAGTTCTACGTTTTTTTAAACATTTGTCTCTATTTCTTTTCTAGGTATACCAACTGACACAAACGGCTTCCAATACTTCCTGTGTGAGCGGCTGTTCCATTTCACTTCCCACTAGCGTTCCTGTCCAACGGAATTGAGCAAAACTTTATTCTTTAGTAGATATAATAATTTTGCATTGTGTATACGAATTTTTTTTCATTTTGTAGTATTATTAGTAACTGTTTTTTCTTGATGAAATTCATACTGATTTAGCCACACCTAGTGATATGGTAAAGGATGAAGCCTCAGCAATTGTGATTGAAGCGTTGCATAGTGTTCTGTCTATAACCACAGTATCTTTGTATGCTAGTACTTCAAATATAAGGTAAATATATTGAGTTATAGATAGCACCATAAAGGTCTTACCTATGCTTTATAGCCATAGATAGTAATGGTCCTTGCAGAGATTAACTGCCTAGTTTTTTTGTCAGCAAATCAAGAAGCCACAGGTTAGTGTTAAAAAAAGGGAAAGAAAACTTAAATATTATCAATTACACAAATACAGGTACTGCGGCATTAGTGGACCGAAGGGGCAGGAAGAAGACAACTACAGGAGTTCACTCAGATGTTCACAAGAATGCCCATGTACCTGCTGCACCCTTTGTAAGGAAAATGCGGTACAGTTTACTCATCCTGCAAAGTGGAAAAATAGAGAGTTGTTCACATTCGTACTTTCTTTGGAGCCAGAATTTAATGTTCGATTAGATTCCTGTATTTGCAGGAAGTGTCGGGATAACTTAGGTTTAGGAATAAAGAAGTCTGAGAATTACATTCCCCGATGGTCAAAGAGAGTGTGTGATATTAATAAACCATGTGAAGTATTAGATTGCAGTGAACCAGCATGTCGGTGCACTAAATTAGCAAGTAAACAGGAAATTCAAGTTTACTTGAAAACTTGTTTACCAGACACTGACAGTGAAGAAACCAATCTCTGTGATTCACATTACAGAATGCTTCACAAGCAAGTAAGTCCCAGCAATTATCAATGGAAGAGTGCAGTGTGCTCGACTGCAATCAGCGGCTCCAATTATCATAGCTCAGAACATGTGCTGAGCCAACTTTGTTTGAAAATCATCTAAGAGAGAACACAAGTTATGATATAAAAATAACGGCTAATGACAAGTATGTTCTGAGTGCTATCGATACAGTTTGAATGTAGCTCGATCTGCAAATGAAAGCATTTTATCAACTGAATACAATCTGAAAACAATAATTGATGACATTAAAAAATCACTGACTCCAGGTCAATCTGATTATGTCCATTAATCGTGCATTAAGGTTGACAGCTGTTAATGTTGGTCAGCTACTGTTGAATAATCAGGGTTAAACTGCAAAATGGTTATGAAATCTTTACAAGCAATTTCAAATCGTTGCACTCAAGTGATTCAGTTCCTGGTAATCCTTGAAGCCCAAGATGGTTACTTTTTCAACTTGTGCTAATTTTGAAGCACCAAATAGCCTATACCTGTCAATTTAAAAAGCATGGGACAATTTTGTACAGACCAGGTAGAGAATTGGATTGTTTATCTCATTCATTATTTTGTCACAATAAATGCAAAGAAAATAAGCTTGACTATGTTGAAGTTTGCCCCAACTTAAATGCCCGAATTCGGTCAAAAAGAGAAAAAAGCAGAGTTTTGAATGGTTTAGTTGATATTGACCATCTACTGATCCTGTTCTGTGGGATTTGATTTGCATTCTGATACAGTCAAAGCGAGAGAGTAGACAAGGTAAACAAAGCGACTGTTCCTTTTACACCAAATGATGTTTTGCATTGACAGTACATATTCCAAGCAATTTCATGTACTGACAGCAGATCTGATAGACTGTCCTGGTGTGGGATCAGATTTAATTAAGATTTTTAATCATTTAGGCATCTGTGTGAGTGTTGCGGCACATACAGGGAACAACACAGCACCTGAATGAGGCAGGACTGCTGCATGATCTTGATTGTAATATTTTGACAGTGTTTACATATGACAATATAGATTTTATGCATAGTTATGCCCAGGTATTCAGTGGGAATCAACAGGTTAGCTGGCATGGTACCACATTACAGGCTGTTCAATGCAAACCATCAGTTTGCGACTCTGTTACAAGGTTACGGCCAGGTAGCAGAAGATCACATGTTCTTTTGTCCCCTTATAATTCCCCTGACAAAGACATTCGATCTCCACTACTTAAACGAAGCAGGGAAAGAACAGGTACTGAGATCCCACAAAATAACTCCACTTTTGTTGATCAGGGCAACTACAATTTTGCACAAGTTTGTAGCACTTTCCAGCCACCAGTGCTTTTATCGATTGAAGATTTTAGAGTAACGAAAGGTGAACAAATTAAAGTAGCTGAATCCCTAACACATGCTATGAGCTACTTACTGTCTTCTTCAAAATTGTGCTGATCAGAAGAATTTATTGCTGACCGGTTTTCAAGATTTTATGACAATTGTATTCAAGTCTTCCAAACCTCAAGTTGGTGTTGTTAGGTATGTCCAAGTTTTGGATGAAGTGGTAGACAATAAAGACACTGTTTTATATGTTCTCAGTCAACTTCATGCTGAATATATATCAAAACATGGACTCAAATTCCTAGTACTTGAAGGAGACGCCAAAACTTATGACACTATCCAATCTATCAAGCATGAGTATGGACAGGACCTTAGTTGGTTGATACCCTATCCTGGGGATTGGCACTCTGCTCAGCAACATGATTTATTGAGCTTTAGTTCAATAGGCAAAGAAAATTTTGAGCTTCGAATAAAAGCTTATATTTTCCGAAATCCAAGCGTTAAGGTACAGGGCCGCAGTAGATAGTCCGACCAGTCCGACCTTGGTCGGACCGTTTTTTTAGAAAGGTGGGTGTGTCAATTGGATCATTGATTGTTTCGGTAAAGGGTATGGCTTCCCCGCCTAGTGGTAACAACGATGGAATTGCTGACCAAGATTTTCTGGGAAATCTTCCAGAGCTTCCACATCAGCCTCTAACCTTCAGTTTTCCTAAGAGAACGTTTAGAAAAAAGACTAGAGTGGAACGTTGCTTTCAAGCCAGTTGGTTTCAGCGCTGGACCTGGCTTCATTACAATGAAGCCAAAGACACAGTACATTGCCATCTCTGTTTGAAGGCTGTGAAGCTAAAGCACATTACTTTTAAGAAAGGAGATGATGCTGCTTTTGTAAGTTTCAAATAGCTATGATTCTATATTTGTTTTGGGGGAGCTTCTTTATGCTAATGTCATTATTAATGAAGCTGTTTCGAGGGTTTACTAACTGGAAAGAAGGAACCCAGTGCTTTCGGGAACATGAAAAGCGCAAGTGTCATAGAATTGCTTTGGAAACCTTGACCACCTTGCCAAAGACACCAAACATAGGAGAGATGTTGTCAAGTTCTGGCTAAGGACAGAGAGCAAAACAGACATTGTCTTTTGAAAATTTTGAGATGTCTGAGGTTCTTAGCTCGACAAGGCTGTGCAATTCGTGGAGACTTGGGTCAAGGAAATTTAATGCAACTGATGAAAGTTAATTCAGAAGAAGATCCTAAGGTTAGGTTTATGATTATAACATTAAACCTTTTCTTAATCGTATACATATATACTTACCCAGTTTCAGGAATGGTTGGAAAGGAAAAGAGAAAACTATGTCTGCTGTGACAATCAGAATGAAATGCTAAAAGTAATGGGGCAGAATATTCTCAGATCAGTGGCTAGCACCATACAATCCACAGAATTTGTGAGTGTAATGATGGACGAGTGTACAGAATCAAGGAATAGAGAACAGGTAATGCTAGTATTGGTATATCTTTAGCCAGAAATAGTAATGACATTAATATGCAAACTTAGGTTGTTCTTGTACTGCGATGGGTGGATTCCACATTAATGGCACATGAAGACTTCATGGGGCTCTATGAAGTTGATAGCATTGAAGCATCAACATTAGTTAGAACTCTGAAGGATAGCCTGATTCGTTTTAATGTGTCTTTGAGTAAACTTCGTGGGCAATGTTGCGATGGAGCCTCAAATATGAGTGGCATTAGGCAAGGTGTGGCTACAGTTATACTTTCTTCACTCACTGTTATGGCCACAGTTTAAACTTAGCCACAACAGATATGGTTAAAGGTTGTGCAACTATGAAAAAAATGCTGGATACTGTTCAAGAATTCACAAAGTTAGTAAAATATTCTCCACGCAGACAAACTTTATTTGAAAAATTGAAGGAAGAAATTGCACCTGGATGTCCTGGAATTCGTGTTTTGTGTCCCACTAGGTGGACAGTAAAAGCCGACTCAATGAATAGTATCATCAATAATTACAATGTATTGCAAGATCTTTGGGAAGTAGCAGTGACAGTAGTGCGTGACACAGAAGTTATAGCTCGGGTTAATGGTGTATCAGATGCAGACATTTGATTTCTTCTTTGGACTTCTCCTCGGAGAAAATTTATTTCGTCACTCAGATAATTTGAGTAGAACTCTGCAAAAGAAAGACATCTCAGCAGCTGAAGCCCAAGTTATTGCAAGAAAGACAGTGGTCACTCTTCAAGGCATTAGGAATGATGACAGTTTCAACAATTTCTGGGAAAGGGTTAATTTATTGGCTTTAAAGAATGATATTAATGATCCCATATTGCCACGAAGAAGAAAGCATCCAGGTCGTTTTGAAGATGGCGAAGGCCCACATGCATTTGATCAAACACCAAAAGATATGTATAGGAAGATATATTTTGAAGCGTTGGACCTTCTTATTCAATGTATTGGCACTCGGTTTAATCAACCGGGTTATCAGGCATATTGCTGCTTGCAGAAACTTCTGATCAAGGCAGGCAACCAAGAGGATTTTTCTTCTGAATTGAGAGGAGTCATACAAATTTATGGAGATGACTTTAATCAGTGAAGTCTTCAGACACAACTTGAAATACTTGCCTCCACTGTTCCTGCAGATATCAAGACATTTATTGAGATAATATCCTATCTTAAGAAATTATCACCATCTGAAAAAGAGCTACTGAATCAGGTAGTTATTTTAGCTAAACTGATCCTAGTTATGCCTGCCACAAACAGCACCAGTGAGAGGTCATTTAGTGCCATGCGACGATTGAAGACTTATTTGAGATGAACCATGCACAGGAACAACTGAACCAGTTAATGATTTTTCACATTCATAAAGAACTTACAGATAATCTCAAAATGAAAGATATAGCAAATGAATTTATTAGTATGAATGACCGTCGTATGCATATTTTTGCAAAATTAATTCATTTAGTTTGTCACATCAGTTCTTGTATTAAATGTATTGTTTGTCATGAATGTACCAATCTTTTCAAATACTGAGCTATACTTATTAAATTAAGACACACCCTATATTCTGATAAACCACACACACTTCCTGGTCTGACCCTCTTGAAAGTAGCAGAGACGGGCCTGAGGTACCTCAAAGGAGAAAAAAAATTATTAACATTTACAACTGGAAAGAAAACTCAGAAAAAGTCATCAAATATAGCTCAGCAAGAACTTAAACGAGTACAGAAATGCATGCGGAAAAAAATTGTGTATGCCAACAAAACAGGAAAGGATTCGGATGTTATTGGCCAACAATATATGCTTTGTGTACTATTAACAATTTACCTGTTAAAGGCCAAAAAAGTATTACTACTAATTTCTACCAAGCACGCTACAAAGAATCAGTAGTGATCAGTCACAATTTTCCCCATGATTGGACTCCAGATTCAGCAATTTTAGAGGGCATGTTCATTATTAACGCGAAACCCCCTTCATACACACAAACTCATGCAAGACTATGCTAACTTTCTTATAAGAAGATTTATTGTACCTTATTTTGAAAAAGGTTGTCAAGATGTTCATCTTTTATTTGATGACCCAGGACGACTGACTCAAACCCCAAAATATTTTGAGCACCTGCAAAGAGATGCAGCACTTGAAGACCACAATTGTTTTATATTTTTTGATGATACGAGGTCCAAGGAAGTTGGCATAAAGTACTAAAATGTAGAGCTTGTAAACGATTACTAACCCTCTATATATCTGATTTTTTACTTAAGAAAATTCAGCCTTTCCTTTCTAGCAATCAGAAATGTGTTATGTCAGGTGCCACAGGGAGTTGCTACAGTGCTGCAGTGACAAAGGATGCTGGAAGGGTTTCAATTGTCCTGTACTGAACCCAGTACAGGAGTACTGATGTTTATCACATCAGGCCCGTAGCCAGAAGTTCGCAATAGGGGGTTCGGATTTTGAAGACGCAAAAAGCCACACCCACTTTTGTTTCCTCGTTAATTCTTCTACAAAATAAAAAAACAACCAAAATATAACTGTACTAAAACTTAAAATTATGTTCTATGTATTCTACTTCAAATCTATATCGCTGTTGATATTCGAGAGAAAAGTGGTATTATTCTCGAGTAACAGCGTAACATTAATGTACTACAAGTTATTTAATAGTACGGCGTGTAAACTGCCCGTTCAAAATGTATCGGAAAAATCGCTATAACTAAGTGAAATAGCACGGTAGCTTAAGTGAAATAATAAGGGTAAGTGCGCAAGCATGCAGCTCTAGCCTTGGAAATGTACAGTTGCAGTTTCTAGTTGGAGACAACGTCATTCTTTAGTGCAGAAGCTCTACCGATATTAAACGGAATTTTTTCAACAGATTAGAAGGAGCCATCAGTTGAAAGCAAAGTTCAAGATAGATAGTGACTGCACTATACATAGTAGCCACACTGTAAACGATTTTTAGCTTACAGTAGTCTCATGCAGTTTTTATAAAGCTGGCCTAGTATTAGCGTGTGATGGCACAGGTAACCTTGTTATTCGTGCTATTTCAATAGCTTTACGAGCGCTACTAATCCCGAATAGCACAGGTTGCTCGTGCTATCACTTGCTAATAGTAGGGCAGCTTTTTTTTTAATCATTTGCAGTGTAGCTACACTATATAGTGCACACACTATCTTTGTATATGTATTTCAGGTTTAACTTTCTCAGATGCTTCAAGATGTGAGAGCGAAATTTGGAGCCAAAGAGCTGAATGTTTATTAGGTCACTCAGACTCAGACTAGGCTGTCCATATACAGAGTATGAAGTACATATAGGGAAACAGCAGGGAATTCAATCGTAGGTTCAGCACAATGCTGATGATATATTCCAGACGTTATATGTGGGGTGTGGCTAAAATATTTACTTCCGGTCACTCTAAAGGGGGTTCGACCGAACCCCCTCTGGCTACGAGTATGCACATTGGCCTCCCACTAGTAACACCAGATGAAACAGTCATTGTTCAGCTTAGCAGGCCTTGGGACAAAGAGCTTAAGCTGATCAATGTAAACAATCTCCTTGACAATATGATTCTAGGATGGACAGGAATCTTATTAGGGAGCACTTTGCAAAGACACTTTTTACAACAACCTTAAAGTATCTCTCAAACAAGCTCTTCTGGGGAGAGAAGATATACAGAAAGTTGAAAATAACTTGCTGGAAGATATTAAATTAAGGTTATTCTGTATTTCTGAAGTTGTTCTAAGTTCTAATTATCAAAGATACCTACACTAGAAGTCTTAAAACTGACTGCATTTGAAAAAGCAGAAACCGGAAGCAAGCAAATCGATGACGTAATAGGAATACGTGGGGCAAATAAATTGTACTAGACTGCGACGGGTGGCGTAATGACTGAGTTAGGCTACATAAAACTACAATGTTGTTATGATGTATTTTACCTGCAGAAGCTTCTTCTTTTTATTCTTGCTACTTTATGCTAATAACGGTGGATTTTTTGAGTATTGGTAACTTCCCTAGTAGTATCAATTTAAGCTGGGCTAAGTATCGGAATAACCAGTATTACTACTTGACTCTTAGCTACAATAAAGAAATGCTAGAGTTGCGTTTTTGTAATGTATTAGCTAACAAATACATTAATTAAAGTGTGGGACCTTGGGAAATTTTCAGTTCATACAGTACCTCGATTTTTAGAGTATTGGTAACTTTTGTAGCATCAACTTCATACTTTCATACTACTATCACATATTATAGGACTACCCTCAGCTACAAAAAAGGAGGCTAGAGTTGATTTTTATTGCAGTTTTAGCTTACAAATAGTAAATATGGTTCTTGATAACCGATAATAGCTGCCAAAATACAATTCGTACTGACTCTCATAACATCAATTTAAGCCTTCCGATTACCAATAGCTGTGAAACTTCATTTACCTCTTGCACCAGTTACAAGTTGCTCACGTTTTACTTTACTTGCATGTTTGAGCGACATATTTTCATATTCATATTTATACTACACCAAATAAATTATTCTTTCAGTCTTTGTAATAGCTAGTGTACAGTAACACTGGTTTGCATCACTGGCGCTATTACTATTATTTTTATTGCACGTTTTATTTTCCACCCCACTTTCTATGTTCAAACTGGACCCATTAGGCCTTACTTACCTCCCCAAAATCTCACTTCCCTAAATACCTAGTTCCCATTTTTAGTACCTGTTCAATTAATAATCAATACCACAGTTAACCTATATTATTATAGTAAACCTTCTATTAACCACTACTCGGATAGCGACAGACCTCTCTGACCAAATCACGTGCCCCTGATGGCAACTACAACAGATAGTCTTTATATTAGTAGCAAGCCAGGTGATTTTCCTAGTAGCATTTGCTGTCCTGTGGATATTATTTCCTGCACTTTTTGTTCAGATTATATAGAAGCATTATGTTTTCAGCGGGCGTTTAGTGAGGACCTGTTGTCCCCAGTCAAAATGGGTTACCGTAGAAGTAGTGTAGAAGAAAGCAATTGAGACTTCGGAAATTTTATCTTGTAAAGATGCTTGTCATCAGGACACCTATCAGATAACCGCAATAAGACATGCATCAATATTAATGAATGTATGTTTCATTTAATTTTCCCTAACTCTTAAGGGTGGCCGCACATAGCAACGCCACCGCCTGTAGATCCGGACATTAATTTATTCCCCCCCAATACCCCACCATTCGATAATACGCGAGCAGAAACAATCGCACAGTAGTAGCAGAAGTATAATTTGCGAAGTTGTGGTGTTTAAATTTAGCTTCTTGCTGTCTCACATTCGTTCATAGCAACTCTCCATACGTCGTCTGAGCTCACGCGGCAAGGTGCACCAGGCTGCCTCTCCTCCAGTAGCGTTCTCCGGACTCTGCGCACCTGAACTCAAGCGGATGGATCCACCCGGCTCGATTTCGGCGGAGCGAAGACTTCCCAAGATGCGCAGATCTAATACCTTCACTTCTGGCTATCTCCAATATACTGCTCTCTCTTCTGACTCTCTTGTTATTGTTCTATTGATGTTTGTTTACTCTTGATATAGGCGGGCTCTTTTTAGAACCAATACAAACTAATTGAGAAAAAAAATTGCTCGCGTACTCGTAGTAC
>WLWI01002012.1_pt1 | contig 17601 bp, 8 predicted proteins | sample 6701501 | NCBI WGS metagenome assembly WLWI01 (sample SAMN12718690, study PRJNA515312) | sponge metagenome | isolation source: marine sponge | host: Mycale hentscheli | place: New Zealand: South Island, Marlborough, Capsize Point | collected 2014-11-01
CCAGCCCTGGCAGTAAGCCTGAGCAGTAGTAGTATTGCGGTAAGGCACCACAAGCAGTTTGCTAGAAATAGACTATCAGAGCTGCTCGGGGCACTCAAGTGTAGTCTAGAAGAAGGCTCTGTGTAGGCGTGTACTAGCGGCAGAAGCACTCCCGTGAATGGTAAGTTCTGCAGAGTGACTAGCGGAATGAATAGAGAGTCTACGTACATTCATTAATTCATTCAAAGTAATACAAGTTACAATTCAAGGCTATATATAATATGAGCAAAAGCATGCTGACAAGACCAATGGGTTAAGTTGCAAATTCATTGAATACTAAACAATAAAATTGTTAATTAGTCATTAGTGACCTCCTCGACCTAGGCCATGTGCGTCGCAAGGAGAGGCTGTTCAGCTGTCTGGTCTGTCCCAGACACTATGGACATTAAATAGTTTAATTTTTAATTGTCTGATGACAAAAATATATGGGAGTAGCTATATAACTATGTAACTTACAGCACGAGGATACTTTTTACAAGTTCAGATAATTAATCTTACGGAGATTATTATATAGGAGTGCACAGCTGAGCCCAGATTTCTTCAGTACATTATTCAATTAATTTATGCATCAAGTAAATTAACCGTTTGAACTGAAAAGACAAAAAAAAAAAAAAGAAGAAGAAGCTATAGCTAACAATTTCATGAGTACGCTACCATTATGCTTTTTGTGTCAGTCTTGTTACCCATCACCTAGTGGTTATTGTTTGATTGTGTGTGTGTGTGTTTGTATGTGTGGTTTAGGACGCAATAGTTTATGTCAGTGAAGTGAGTAACTTTATGGTGTAGCCAGACTTGTTAAAAGCTAGGCTAATTAGCTAGTCCATTTAAAATTATTGGGACCTAGAAATTTCTTGTAAAGTTACTTAGCCAACACAATACTCTGCACACATTTTATTACTGTATTCAATCAGAACTGAAAGTGGTGTGCATGTTGAAATGGATAGCTAGTCTCCAGGACAAACTTAGTGTTCTTAGAGACGTGTCTTATAGAAATGCAGTAGACAGTCAAGCTAAATGCAACCAAAAGTTGAACCATAGCAGATCTGACTGTGTGTTAGAAATTGGCCAATAATTACTTACGAGTTTGCCAGGAATGACAGCTACCCTTGAGGATTTGTGGAAAGGTCCTTTTATAGTTACAGAGAAGATTTAAGCTATACAAAGGGATTGGGTTAACAGTATAAGAAACTACAAAAAGCCAGTGATGAGAAAGCTACTACGTTCCTTTATTGGTGTGATTGGATTTTACATGGAGTTTATAAAGACTTTTGCAAGATTTCTTCCAACCTTACACCTGCCACATCCTGCAAAGCGGACAAGAGGGTGCACTACTCTGCATTTGAGTTAATGGACAGGGACATGGAAAACACTTTCATATTGTTGTGCGAGTCATTAAGTGATGTAATTAAATTGTGTTCCATTCCTAGTGATAAATTTGTACTATACACTGATGCATGTGCAGCTGGCCTTGGAGCTGTGTTATGCATATTTAGAGATAGAGAAGAAAGAACAGTGGCAGTCGGGTCAAGACAACTTCTAAAAGCAGAGTATAACTACTCTGCATTTGAGTTAGAGGCTACAGCCATCATTTAAGTTCCGGAACACTTCACGGTATTTATCTATGGAAGACAGGTGGTGGTTATCACAGATTACAAACCTTGTTTGGCCCTCCAGCACAGTGTGACATTGAATCGCCGTTTCAGACGAATGTTGTTACGTCTGCAAGAATGGAGTTTGGAACTGAGATATAAAGCCAGGAGGAGAAACGTGAGAGCAGATGCTCTTTTACGCCAATGGGATGAGCAGTCCCGAGCATGAAGAGTCTGGAGAGCAGGATGTACCATGAGTTTCAGTCTGACCTCAGTCTTAGGGGGGAGATGTGGAGCTCAGGAGTAACTAATAAGTAGCAAATAACTCCGAAATATTAAGATTGTTTACAATAGTAGTATAGAAATGATAAAGACAAAGTAGTGATAAGAATAATGAGAATAAAATGTAACAAAGAGTAAGACGGGTAACAGTAGTAAGAAAATGCAATTCGTCAATGTTCGAAGTCAGAATCGGAGAATGAAATGCATGCGTAGTAAATATAGAAACAAATTACGTGCTGAGAAATACAATATAAAATTGAGAAACTACAGTTAAGTGAAAGCATTTCATGGTGCAACTCCTGGAGGAACTGATCCCGAACATACTTAAGGGCCAGGCACTGTGATTTTTTTTCTTCCTGTTGCAGTTACAATCTTTGTTTTGGATCTAGTATAGATTCCCTTTTCATTTTTTATTGTGGCAGCTCTTGCATTACCATCAGTTCCAGGGTATGTTTTAATGATTCGTCCTAATGGCCAGGATCGTACAAATAGATCAATGTCTTTGATTAGTACCAAATCTCCTACTTTCACTGATGATTTCGTTTGATGCCACTTGTTCAATATCTGTAAATTGCACAGGTATTATTTTGACAAGCGAGTCCAGAAATCTGCATGAATTCTTTGGCAGAGATTCCAATGCTTTAAACCACTGATTTTTAATCCAAGTGCAATTCAACTTGAACAGCTTTGAGAGCTTTGCCGATAAGAAAATGACCAGGTGTAAATACTTCGAGACTGTCTGCTGGACCGGAGTCCAGAGGGACGAGTGGGCGACTATATAGAGTAGCTTACTAAAATAGTACATAATGTGTTCAAACAACTGGTGACGTTTTACAGTCTTGAACAAAAGAAGCTTCATGCTTCTAATGGCTGCTTCCCACAATCTGCCAAAGTGAGGTGATCGTGCTGGCAATGTCTGTGTAGCGGTAGAGTTGAGGAAGTTATATAAAAAATCACGTAGTTCTTTATGGGCTCCCACAAAGTTGGAGCCATTATCTGTAGCTAGAGTTTCAGGGCATCCTCGGCGTTCAACGAAACGATGAAAATCAGCTAAGAAAGCCTCTGATATCAAATCGGTTACCATTTCTAATGTACAGCTTTAGTCGCCATACAAACAAATGCACAAACATATACTTTCACCAGTGTTTGATTGCAGGTATATCCTCTCTCTTCACCATCAGTGGGCCAGCAAAATCTGCTCCAGTATGATGGAAGGCTGAAGTGGGTGTGATTCGACTGACTGGCAATTGACCCATAACTTGTGAGTTAGTCTTATTCAGTTTTTTTTGACATAGTTTTCAAGTTACACTGGTGGGTACGTGTAAGTTTAAAGCTTTGTTGCAAGATACACCTTAATTGGTTATCACTAAATTGTTAAATCCTATAATATGATATTGCAGGGACAAAATTTCAAGAAGGGCCTGGGGGCCTACATGCATGTTAGATACGAGAGCTTGCCTTGCTAACAATTTTGAAAGTCTGTCTGAATGATGTGAAATGATAGGATGTTTTTTCTCTGTTCTGCATTCTCTAGCATTCCTCCAACCCGCAGAAGTCCTTTTGAGTCCAGAAAAGGCTAGAGAGAGAGCTCTGGCATGGAACTTCACTTGTTTGGCAGAGGGTAATCTTCTCAGAGTTGAAAATTCTATCCTGATTGAACTTCAGGAGGTGTATCTCTGTTGAAAGGAAAATTAGATTAGACAGAGTTTAAGCCTGCTGTTCATCTAGTTGTACTTCCTCCTGAACATCTCTCTGACAGATTTTCAAGCTATAAAGTTATGCATTGAGTGTTAACTTGGTGTTTTCGTTTATCCGTAATTGTAGAAAGCACAGTTCTGATCGAGACATCTCCCCTGACCTCGCACTAAATGAACTAGATGCGCCAGTCTGTGTTGCATGGCCATTCTGATAAAAGTAACCAAGGAGGTCCTTGCCACCATAACTGAAAACAGATAAGTTTTGCTGTTTCAATTCCCCTTGATGCAACATCTGCAGGGTTGCAGGTAGTTGGAATATGTCTCCATTGATCTGCAGGAATTCTTTCAACAGTGTCTATAACTCGGTTGTAAATGTAAGATTTCAAACGAGAGGGTGAAGTCGACAACCAGTCGAGCACAATAGTAGAATCACTTCAAGCATAAATATTCGATAATAGAATTTCAAGGGTCATTGCCATGTGAAAGAAGTTTGCTGAGTAACTGAGCCCCACATAGCTCTAAACACGGGGTTGTCAACTTTGGAGAAAGGAACAACTCGAGTCTTGGGAGTAACTTTATCACAATAATGCTGGGAGGGAACTGCCCTAGAAGGTCGAATTTTTTTGCTACGTCTGAAGCTATCTTTCATTTAGTCAGTCGATCATCTGAAGTCAGCGTCGGTGTTGCTATGTGGAAAGAATCGGTGGTAGTGTTCCAATGAATTCCAAGTGTCTTCAAGCACTGATCAGGAGGAGAAATAAGTTGAGTGGTTTCTTCTTCTCGTAATTCCTTTGGTATAGTTTGAAGTAGAGATTGGGAATTAGACTTCCACTTGCAGAGATTCATCTGAGCATGAGAAAACAATTCACAATGGTTGGTTCTGATGTTAAGAGCCTCTTCTAGCATGTCTTCCCCTGTCAAGCAATCGCCAAAATAAAAATGATTTCACACAATGTATCCAGCTTAAGGATATTGCTCCTGGTAATCATGTGCTAGTTGTCGAAGAACATGAGTGGCTAAGAAGGGCGAAAACGTCACACTGTAGGTAACCCAAGTGTTCAAGCTTCATTACTTCTGAAATTAATCACTGCGCACTCTATGCCCGCACTTCATGCCTACATTTCATACTTCACACACTTCACTTGCAGCAACTTACTGATCTTCGTTGAACTCTATCACTTAGTTACTCTTTTTAGTTTTTTCTCATTCTTTATCCGTTTGCTAGCTATTTTATCCAGTTTATTTCTATCAATTACATCTGTGTCTGTATTTACCTTGTAAAGTTTGATTGTCTAATTCTACATTTCTCGAGGTAGTGACTGGATTTGGTACTAGCTAGATTCGAAGCTATCGAATCTTTCTACTCACATTAACACCGAGTCATCCTCATATCCTGCATTGCTTCCCCATTCGGTTCGGGTTGTAAGAAAAAGTGCAAATTCCTGTCATCTGGATGAAGTCCAACCTCTCGAAACATTGTCAAAATGTCCACACACAGATCGATAGGGTGAGACCTGCAAGCAATTATACGAGAGGTAAGTAAAGTATATAAATTAGGACCTTGGAGTAGCATGTCATTGAGAGATACATCAGTAGAGGATTTGACTGAGGCGTAAAAGACAGCTCAAAGTTTGCAGTCATGCTAGAACTTTTAACCACACTGTGAGCAGGAAGGTAAAAGTTTTCACACTCAGGTTTGCGAAGGTCTCGTGTAGTAGGAACTGCTTCAGCATATCCAAGGAGTACGTACTCACGTAGAACTTGCTCAAAATCTGCGTAATTACCTCGTTTTTCAAGGGAATGGCGGTTCTGACGGTAGCATCGGAGAGCTCAATCCCTGGAGCAACCTAAAGGCTGTACTACATACCAGCCATCAATATTTCGAGATTGAGTTTTTCTGGAAATAATCCACAGCTTGTTGGTGTTCACCAACAAGGACAGAAGATTTCCCAGGTGATTCTTCCACTCCAAAGAACGCTCGCAACAAATCATCCGTACTCTCTTCATCTGGCTCACACAAACGTACATGGTCAGTTTTACGTTCAGAGAGGACTTTCCCTCTCAGTATCCTGCCGAAGATAGTCTCACAGACATGAGTCATCCGATTTGCTGAAGTAGCATGGCCTCAAAGAAGTATTTTGTCTACAATGTCTGTTCCAAAGAGATGGTCTATAGAATCTGGTTGATCGAACAAGGATCAGCAAGTTGCTTTCCTTGTAAAAAGGATTGTTCTCTGACTCCATGAAGAGAAAATCCCGGTAGGTCTCCAGAAATACAATCTAGCATGATTGTTCTCATCAATACATTGGGTAGGTCACTGTTTGGAATCAAATCTAAATCAACCTGGTACCATGAGATAGGTACGGATGTCTGGCTGATACCAGTAAAATTAGTTGACCTTTTGATCTTCTTGGCTTTTGATTGCTGGACAAGTTTAGTTGTCACAAATGACAGAGTTGAATCACTGTCTAACAGAGCACGGGCCTTCTGAATTTTCCCCCCAACACTAACAGTTGCCAAACACGTAGCTAAAAAAGCAATCTGTCGGTCTTTCATAGAATCAAAGACGGTAAGGCATGAGCGCTTGTATTGGCTGTATTTTCTGACTTTGCCTCAGTTGATTGGGACCGTTCCTGGCTTGCTGAAGTTGACTGGGGCTGTTGCTAACTGGTTCATTTTTTTATATCATCTGTGAAATAGGGAATGATGCTTGTGACCACAGTGACAGAAAGACCTAGTACTGGAACACTCACGCAAAAGATGGTTAGGAGTTCATACAAGCCTTTAGATGAGATACAGTTGATTACCTGTCATCCACGGATAGATCCTTGAACACATCGCATTAGTAAAGTGGATGGGTGTCTGTAGGGCATAAGGGGCAATGCTTTGTGCTTTGTACATGAAGAGTAGAAAGGTTTAAATCTTTGTAGCTTAACTGGCAGTGGCATGTAAATTGGTTTAAATCTTGGTAGCTTAACTGGCCTTTTAACAGTGTGTGAAAGTTATGTAACTGTATAGGTAGGCAATTAAGCGAAACAGGATAACTAATAATGTGCTTAAAATGTGTATTTATTGCTTATGCTATCACTAGTATCTAATAGAATTGTTTTCTCTAGCATAGGAAAATAATTCATACACCAATTTAGAAGACAAGTTATACTGAATATGAGTGCTGCATGAACACAAATCTATGAAGCAGTGACTTTAAAATTGCTTTTCATCGTAAAGAACATCAAAAAATGTTTAGAAGACTGCTTCAGTATCTTAGCTATTATGTGTTTTCTTTTCTTTACTTTCTTTCAATTTCAGATATGCGTAGTTTTGAAAATCGCAAAATTAACTGTAAATAGAGCAACAACTACCACAGATGTTAACCCCATTTGAGTGCTATGACTAAGCTGTACAAAAAAATATAAAACGATCGTATAAATTTTTAGTATTCTTGTTACACTGCTAGTTCTTACTGTAATTGATGTTTATTAATTTCAATACGCACTGTGGATTATTACTATTCAATTGAATGTTCTGATGAACTGCACAAATCATTGGTATAAATGGGTGATACAGGAAACACCAATAACCACAACATAGTGACACATTAAACAGTACAGTTAACCACACAGTTATGAATAATTAAACTCAATATTTGGACAGACAGATGGACAGACTGACAGACAGACAGACAGACAGAAAAACAAACAGACAGAAGTACAGACAGACAGACAGACAGACAGACAGATGGAAGGACAAACTGAAAACAGACAGACAGACAGACAGACAGACTCAGACAGACAGACAGACAGACAGACAGACTCAGACAGACAGACAGAAGGACAGACAGAACGACATCAGATAGACAGAGTGTTATAACTTATACTCAAAGCAGTGAAATGTATACTACATCAAGTGAAAAACCTTAGTTACATGGTCTTAGAATAAGATATAGCCAGTTATAATAAATATTATTAACTGACCAGAGTAGTTGCTGCAGATATAAGTAAAATTACTTTTTAAATTAGCTGGATAATGTTTTATAACTTGAGAAGCTAGTATTTCTGGAGGTGCAAAACATGTGCTTTCAAAATCTCTTTTCCAACAGATTTATCTTAAGACTGCATATAAATAATATAGTTATCAACACATTATGCACAAATTTACGATTCTGCTATGGTTGTCAATGGACACTTTTCAGGCAGTGTTTGAAAATCTGACATACTATAGAAAAATTATAATTTTAGTGCAGTTGTAGCTTGCAGTGGGTCTTTCACTATATTATATAGGTCTGCATTTCATAATAATAAAAACTAGGTGGACTGAATTGACTGGGCAGCATAAAAGGGAGATTGGAAGACATTGGTTGTCCAAACTGCTAGCATGGCTAAATTCATGTACCTATCCTGTGCTCTATTTCCCAGTGGTAAGTGATTTTTTTCACATTTGATCTTTGCTTTTTCTGGGAGACTTTGATTGAGAAAAGTTCACACATTGTAAACTTGTAAATGGCTTAGGTAATTTTATTTATATGCAGTCTCTAGACAACCACTACTACTAAGATAAATTCGTTGGAAAAGAGATTTTGAAAGCAAATTGTTTTGCACCTCCATAAATATTAGCTTCTTCTCAAGTTATAAAGTTAGAATTGGTCTTCTATGAGACAATACTACTTCATATTTCATGTAATACTAGTAGGTAAGTCATCATCAGTAAAGCACCATGAGATAAAATGGGTCTTCTATGAGACAATACTACTGCATATTCCATGTAATACTAGTAAGTAGGTCATCATCAGTAAAGCAGATGTATTTTTGAATGCATGAGGACTGACTGTCAATAATATGCCTTGAAAACATCTACCATAACACAAGTAGCTAATTTAGCTAGCTAATACTAACAGAATGACACTGTGTATTTTTTGTGAGCAGGTTTGAGTATATTTTGTATTGATTATGAATTGAAGTGGAATGTGAAAATTTTCTAAAATCCTATCTGAAGGTATTAATAGCCAGACTATTATATTATTTACACACTAAAATATTATAAAACTGTCAACTCTTTATTCTCAACCTTGAGTTAATACAGTTTATTATTTTTCATCTTGTTCCCAATATTAATTGTTAAACTATAAAATAAGTGTAGTGACAATACATTATATTAACCAAATAAAAAACAAATCGATAAATGAAACAATTAAATTAAAATAAATAGCTAGCTAAATAATAGCTAAATTAATAAAGTCAGTCGCCGCTGCTGGTTCCCACGATAGCCACTGCACAGTTCCCTATTTGTATAGCAAAAGACAGCCTCTGAAGTAGGTGACTGGTGGAATTGGAGTATCCCGACTCACTGGCAGGCGACCTCCCATTGTTATTTTTAATTCAACCACGTTAAAATGATTAGCTAGCTACATTGTGTTCAAGGGCGTACACAGAGGAGGGTTTAGGTGATTACTAGTAACCCAATTTCAAATTAATTATATTTATAGCCTTTTTGTTGAGCAGAAACTATGGACTGTGTCAAGTTTTAATCTAACCCCTATATAACTAACTTCAACTGTAGTTTGCATTATGTGTAATTGTAATATCATGTCACCATGACTTCCAATGGAGCTGCACTGTCAAATGCTTGCATAGGTGGATTCAAAAGGATAAAATGAATCTGCAGAAGCAGTCAAAAAAATATTATTTTGAACGTATTTCAGTAAAAGTAAAATAAAATAAAAGCCACAGAGATATAGCAAGTTGGAAGTATTACAAATAAAATGGCTCACTACTGAATGGAACCATAGGAAAAGCTTTATCTATTACACCTAATCTCATGCACCTGATATCGAGGAGATCATTCTCAGCCTTGAGTTTCATAGACTTCATCCTCTCCTGTGTTTCCAGAAGTCTTCAATCCACGAGCAAGTGCATATGAAACTGATGTAAATTGTGCTTGCAAACTTGAATTAGAAAGGTATCCAGAATTAAGGGTGCTAGCTTGCTTTTTCAATAAATTGTTGCTGTTTCGATAATAAATTATTAATTATACTTATGTGTGATTTAGGTGTGGCTTGGATGTGGTACTTCAATACTTTTTAATTATAACATTATTGTTCATGATATGCACACATATATTATTATATTTTATAATTACAATGAAAAATGATGATATACACAAGAAGAAGATAACACAGAAAGTCAACTAATAGTTTAGTAGTAATATAATAAGTGCAGACAGATGATCCAATCCAACAATGGTAGATAATTATGCTAACTATGAACTGATCTACCAATGAGATGAATAAATGAGAACAGATATACAAGTTAACAATGTCAGCCTTAAATTCTTAAATTCATGTTCATACTTACCCAATTCTCTATATCATTGCAAATTCCATTCCAATAATATCTTCTGGCCATCTTTGACAAAGTTTTGTCTATTCCAAAGTGACCTACATGATCGTCGTGACATACTGGAAGAATTTGAATTTTTTTATTTTTATCAGTTATAAGGTAGGTAGTAGATTTTTATCAGTTATAAGGTAGGTAGTAGGTATTCCCACCTACAAGTGGGAATACCTACAGTTTACAAAGTAGCTAGTTTAAAAATATTGATTTTACTTGTCTGAGAAAAATGTTGCCACCTTTGCTATCCTTGTACATTAAAATTCCATCCTGAAGTTCAAACTTCTTTGATCTTATTCTGCTTTATGGGCTTTGTCTGAATCTTCATAGTACGTTCTATCACTGAGATACTTTCTAATTTCCTCAAACATTTGATCACTTTCAGAGTCTTCCTCCACGCCAACTTCTATACCAACTTCTCAACAAATGCCAGGAATCAGCACAGAGTTGAGAACACTGGGGGAGTCATAATTTCCTGAAGGGATGCAGGATTTCCTTAGGAATTTGGACGTGGGGATGCATAATACACTAGGAAGTTTTACGTGGGGTTCAAGAAACGCTAGGTTATTTTACGAGGGGATGCAAAAATCTGGGGATACCGAATTTCCTGTGACACCGGCCAGAAAATTAATCCATACTCTGTCTAGTTGAAGACTACTTGAAATGGTGACTTTACCAACCATTACCTTAGTTTTGGCAGCACTAACCAATATAGGTGAGCAAATAATCAAATTAAAATGAATTTGTATTAATTATCACAGCCTCTTTTTTTATGTTTCTTCTCACCCTCACCATTTTTATATCACGTCATATTTATTATTTTTATGGTCATCAATCTTTACCAAATATAATTCGGGAACGCAAGTGAAATAATTAGTCCCTTGCTAGTTAGTGTGACCAGAGCTAGATAGTTCTTCTCCTTTCCTGATAAATGATAGATTACAATAGAATATTCAATTAGCTATGCACTATCTAAAATTATGTAGTGGTAGAAAAAATTTAAAAGAAATATAAAATTTTAATGAAACCATTGATTAACGTTTGATTTCTTTCTGTAGGGGTTGAACGCCAACAATTGTGCTTATCTGCATTGCTATACTGGCTTTTCTAATGGTCGTCTAGAAATTTACTGCACTAATCAATAGATTCAAAATTTACCATTGCTGGTTTTGACATGCATGAGGCAGACCTGGCATGCAGGTGGCTGGGATATGGTTATGCTTCAAGATATGTAACAGTTGAAACTTTAGGGTAGTAAATATTCTTTTCTGTAGTCCTGCCCATATTAGCCAGTAATTGATCCCATTTATTATATGCAATAAAATTGTAAGTCTTCCGAAAAAATGTTAATGAACATGAATAATCAAAGGATTTCCATGTATGGATATTTTCACTTAATACCCTTAAAATTTACATATTACAGGTACAATAGAGCCACTGCCAGATACTCAGTTGGTGCATTAAATTGCCCCACATATGCTACTTCCTTCAGTACATGTAGATATTTTCGATCAATATCCTCATGATTCTGATGGTCTTCAATGTACCAATTCAATTATGATATAAGTACACTATAAGCTTTCGAACAAATTTATAATATATGTCAGTACTATTACAATTATTGTTATAGTAAAAAAACACAACTTAGATAGTAATCTGTTTGGGGTCTATATTGTCAAATATAGCTAAATTAAAGTAATGTGTGATTACTAAACCACCATTATGACACATATTATTATTGTATTTGTAGTAAAGCCTCTCCAATTCTGTTTACATTTCTCCTTTATTTAGTAGCTGTACCTACCTAAACAGAGCTACCATTTTGTGTTTATGCAGGAAGCTCCCTTAGACTGTGGTCTTAGAACACCTGCAGATATTTATAAACAACACTTGGGGGACAGTCTGTCACGATGATTTTGGCAGCCAAGAGGCAGGAATAGCATGTAGGCAGCTTGGCTATACCAGATATTTGAGCTATAGCCGTGCTGGATCCTATAGTCAGTGAGAATATTTGTTGTTGTTTTTTCATAATACAATGTTAATAGCACACACATTACTGTGGAGAGCATATTATATATACTGTGTTTGAGTTAGCAGTACCAGACATAATTGTCAATATTGTTACAAATAAGCACATCTCAATTTCATTTCAATGCAGATATGCTTCATATGGTCGTATTTGGTTAGACAATTTAAACCTGTGCAATTCTAACAGCAGAGATCTTAGAAATTGTACCAGAGCAGTTGTGGTGCACAATTTTGTTCATTCACAGGATATAATTCTTTCATGTAAGCTTGATTTATGATATTGAATTGGAGTCTTATGTAGTAACAATCTCTGAGAGTCTCTTGCATGTTTAGCTTCTCTTGAGAAAACAGATGCAGCTACTGATTTTTTCATTGTGCAGTGATATTGATACCTAATTAGTCCAAGAAATAGTTGAATAGCTGCTAGTGTATAGTAGTAGTAGTGTTGAGGATATACACATGTGGTGCTTCAAACTAGCATTCCTCACTCTTTAATCAATTATAGATAATAAAAGCTACCATGAATACTATTAATTATCACACACAAATACTAATAATACCACATAACGGCAACAAAACATTACATGACTAATTGTTAAAAGTAGTAATTCAGTAATTGGAGACTTTATGATGAAATAATTCTGATTACTTTCAGATTCATCAGGATCCTCCATCGTGTCAAGTAAGTTATAAGAAGCAGTGTAATTCAAAGGGAAAAATTCAATTGCATGAATCCTGGTTTTACAACTTTACTATGGAGGCTTAATTGAAGATGCTATCTATTCCATCATTCTTGGCTGACATAGATATTATCTATCAAGTAGGAAGTCCTATGAGCATAACTTAGTGATTTATAAATTAAATAGAATCCCAATAATGGTGAAATGATCCTTAAGATTTACATACTGAGTGACATTGGTATCCCAATTACTTTCAAAGATTTCTAATTTAACTCACTCTTATAAACAACAACAACAACACCTTATTAGCTACGTGCACAAGTTTCTTTAATTCATTCATTTTTGGATAGCAGTGAAATGTTTATTCTAAATTAATAATTATACTTGCTTATTCTAAATTGATCATTATCCTTTACTTTTGATGAATAAATTCATGAAATTAAGATTATCAACACTATTATTAATCCATTAATAAAACTTGTTAAAAAATAATTTGCAAATGGATCTGCAATGCAATTAAACTATTTGTTTGATTGCCTTGAATTGCAAGACTGAACAAATCTGACTGAATAAGTGTTTAGGTCATCACAGAGAAGGCAGGCAATAGTGCAAGCTCATGTGCATAATAATTCAATGATTCAATAATAAGGAAGATTTAATTTTTTGAAAGTAGTTTTACTATTAAATATTTAAGAATTATTAGATTTCTCCTCATTAGATGCAATTCACAATTGTAGTAATTGTATTTCTACAGCTTCTTCCGTAAATCCTCAGTATCTGACATCATGTAAGAACCGATTCCTATATTATTATTATTATTATTATTATTATTATTTGATTTGATTTTTAACTCAATAGTTTATTTTTATTGTAATCTTGATGTTTCTCTTTGTTGGAAAACACAATTTATAGTTTATAATAATATTAAACACTGAACTAATAATGAATAGTAACAATACCTGGTTCAATTTGTTCGCATTACATAAATCTTCACCTGAGTTTTAAAACACATTCTATTTTAACCTCAGAAATTCAATTTTTGATCTGAATAAAATGCAAAATGTTTGCATTGTATTTAACTGGGAAAATAATTTTTCCTCAAATACACTTAACGAAAAAAATTCTGACAAATCATTTGCACAAAGTTTGTATGTTTCACTTTTTTTTTTTTGTGCGTAAAATACATTTAAAATGTATGGGAAAATTAATGTTGTTCAATTTAAATCGCATAGCTACAGATAGTGAAGTAGCACACAACCAAGTGAAATAGCACGGAAACTAAGTGAAATACTGCGGAAACTAAGTGATAACATGGTAGTTATGAACTAATACATCTGTATACTTGCTATATTTAAGATTGTGTTAAAAAATTGTATCATACACAAAACGTGCATTTAAATATGGATGGATGAACATTTTAATGAGCTCAATGACTACACACAGCAAATGATAATGATCACGATTTATTACTTGAGACAGCTAAACAAATACTACAGCTACAATAAGAAAGTAATGAGGAGACAATCATTAGTTAAGTTTTAGTCACATGACCAGCAAATATCTTTATCACTGGCTCATCATATCCTCTTCACTTGTAGCTAATGTTTGCATTATCTTGTATATCTCTCTTCCCATACATAAGATAAGAGGTCACTCTTGAAGGTACTGCTGCACCTGCTATGGTAACATTAACATAACATTTCTTGCTCCAGATAAACTTTTCTCAGAAGTTACAGCGGCTAATATCACACATATTGATACTCCTGTACACACGCACAGTAGTAGCACTAGAGAGCCCACCTCAGATCCCACAATGAGTTCCACTGCTGAGTCATCTAAGGATATTAAATAGTACATTATTTTAGTACATATTTTTCATTCTAGTCTCCAACTAGAAACTACTCGAACTGTAGTCTCGCGTAATCAAACTACTCGAACTGTACATTTCCAAAGCTAGAGTTGCGAGTATGTACACTTACCCTTACCAGTACAAGTAATTAAATAGTATTAAAATTTGTTGAAAAATTGTGCTAATTGAACGCAAGCGATGTCTTCATTTTTATAAGATTTGAAGAAGCCATTCTAAGAAACATTAGTTAAATGTTACTTAGGATCTTATTAAATCTTGCACACATTTTTTACTACGATTTCAATAACACTAGATAGTACAAAATCTGGTTTACTTACTAGTTAAGACCATGACAAGATTTTGCTTATTAATTTGTTACAAGATGTTAATAAGGATAAACTAAAATGTTTACTCTTAAACAGTGGAGTAGGAATGGGGGGGGAAGGCTCCGGGGGCTGGTAGAATCAAATGGGGTGATTTCTCACATCAACAATTTTAAACCACAACAATAGTGTTCATGGAGCCCCTTTACCAAAACATCTTCCTACACCACTCTTAAATGTAACTTTCATAAGACAGTGAAGCTAAAACTAGTTTTCATATTGTAGCTTAATCTTTATCACGCTAACATTTATAATTTTACTTCATTTCATTTCCTTCAATGCCAGACTTTATTGTATCCAAATGGGCTAAATGGTTAACGAATACACACTAGGACTCATCATTAATCCATAAGCGACGCTGCCTGGTCAAATTGGTCATACATGCATACTTGACCTTAAAGCCACCCATGGGTGTTTCCCTGCCACAAGTGGCAAACTAAATTACTATAAGTTTAAATCAACTCCCTAGCAAAAAATCTTGCAAGATCTTAAAAGAAAAAAAAACAGATCTTAAAAGATGAATCTTTCAAGATCTTACAAGGATTTGGAATATTTTTCTTGCATAAACTTGCATCAAGATCTTGCAATATCTTGCAAAAATTAAGGTAAGATCTTTAAAGATCTTACACTTTTCTTATTTCATGATCTTTCAAGAATCATGCATGAAAATAAGAATTTTGTAAGATCTTTCAGGATCTTACAAATGATCTGATAAGAAATAAGATTTTGGAACGCTTTTCTTGCTAAGTCTTACTTCAAGATATCTTGCAATATCTTGCAATAATATTACAGTAAGATCTTTAATAATCTTACACTTTTCAAGAATCTTGCATTAATATTGCCAATAATAATTTAGTAAGATCTTTTGGGATCTTACACTCTTTCTTACAATAACATCTTACACTTTCTTACATCAAGATCTTACTCTTTTCTTAAACAAAAATCTTGTACTTTCTTATATTATTATCTTACACTTTTTGCACCAGAATCATGCACAAACTTCGCAATAAGAATTTATAAAATCTTTTTTCTTAAATCAAGATTGTGCGACTTATTTGCAAATCTATGATCTATACAGAACATTCTTGAGACACGAGCATCTTTCAAAAGAATCATTTTTTTCCTGTTAATTACATGATAATAATAACGAGCATGTCTAAGTATTATAAAAACTTTTATCCCATCCCAGCACTCCCTCCACCCAGAAAAAAAAGTTGTCACTCTATAAATTTTAAACAGAAATTATACAATTCAATTTTAATATTTTTAATTAGTTTTTAAATCTGTGTACTTATGGTTTAAGAATTTTTTCACTGACACTACTTTAAAATTACATACATTTAGTATAAACTTCTGAAATATCCTCAATGTCTTTCAGAAGCTGGAAGTGAACATAATAAACCTGGTGCAAGCGTTCCTCTAATAGCAGTAGTAAGCCTTATGTTACTGTATTACAACTACTATTTACTACTCTATTTCCACATTTACATAAGAGCTGACAATCCAGATTAATTAGGACCAAATGTTGGCTCAGTAGTTAATCACCTATTTAATAGTGAGCTTACAAGTGGTGCCAAAGACCCCAAAAATGTAATAAACATAATACACATCTGCAGTTAGAGATTTTGACAGCAGGAGGGGGGGGGGGCCCTGTTTAATGGTAAAGTTGTCAAGTTAAATTTAATTCACTGAATTAGCAAGATCATAATAATTATTAAAAAGTCACAATTTAATTGGACTACACCGATATTTTTTCTATGCTTTCTGTCCAGACATCATTAATTTGTTCTAAGTCAGTCAGATAATTGCTCAGGAGAATCTGTAGATATTTTCGTCAAGTGAGAAAGCTAAACTTGGACAGCCTGTTTCACGGCTGTGCTTAAATACATCTCATATGCGAAAAGCTTAAGTCTCTCAACAGATGCCGTACTAACATTCATTGTGAGGCAGATAGTGGCGAGCACCTTGAGATTTGGGAACATAATACTATTATCTCAGAAGTAGCTAATTCTTTGAGTTGATTGCTGATTGTAATTTTATGTTTTGGGCAAGATATTGAAAAAACGGATGTGCATGTATACTATACTAAATACTACAATAAAAAATCAGTGGTCATATTTGCAACTCCGAATTTCAATAAACTGGACACTTGCTTAGAGAATATCTGAAATGCCTCATATTATATCTTAAAAATGAGGAAAATGTTGTATTAGAAAAAAATACTTCTCGAATAGTTAGCCAACAAGATGAGGTTTGCTAACTTTGCACTATTGCAGCAAAGTAAACGAAGCACCAAAGGTGCAAAAACCCTCAGCACTAGTATGCACTAGCTAGCTATAATTAAATCATTTCTCAGATCAGTCAGGTATCAATATAACAGCAATGAAATCAGTAGTTGTGAATGCTGTCTTCATAAGAGAAGCTAAAGATGTAAGGGACACCGGCCACCAATAGTTTCAAAGCTTCAATTCAAGCACTGGATTAACTGGTTAGCATAAAGCAAAACTACCACATAGTTTAAGTAATTATAAGCTCACTTAATTACGACGTGACAAGAGGGGCATTGTACTCAACTGCCCCCCCCCCCCCCACCCCCCCCCCCCGCCCCGCCCGCGCCCCCCTCATACCGACCATTCCTTTCTTTCCCTTCCATCTATTACGAGAAAAC
>WLWI01002017.1_pt1 | contig 17581 bp, 11 predicted proteins | sample 6701501 | NCBI WGS metagenome assembly WLWI01 (sample SAMN12718690, study PRJNA515312) | sponge metagenome | isolation source: marine sponge | host: Mycale hentscheli | place: New Zealand: South Island, Marlborough, Capsize Point | collected 2014-11-01
TTTGTTAAGTACATTACTTCATTTTATTGTTTAAGTAACAAAGATGGTAATTATGATTTAAAAATAGCTTTTAAATTGTGTCTATGTTTTTAGTGTGCAAGGCCACAGCAGTGAAATTTCCTATTTCCCATCCACACCTCCCTCATCACAATTTCATTACAACCCCAACTTAATCACACAATACAAACTTGTATCAATATTTTCGCATTGACTCTTTCTGTTTGGATTTGCAAAATACAGACTTATCGGTGCGAAGGAACAGGGTGAAAATATTAAAATGACAAAAAAAGTATGTTTTCCTGACAAAAAACAACAACATTTTCCAAAGAAGAATCCTCTCTTTTTTTTTTTCCTTTTTTTCAGAACTGACATAGCTAGTTACATACTGAGGAAACTAACGAGATCAGCCAGTGAACATCTACAGAGCACCAGACTAGAAAGAGAAGATTCTGTGACCAGTGTATGTTTGTTTTCATTCCTGGATTAAAAACAGTAAATTTCCCTGTTGTGGCCAACTTGCCTTGTGTAATGCAGCGTATTGAGACTGCTGGGGAGATGTTTTGGCTGAATTATTATTATCACTTTTACTTTGTAATTTTAGAGTGTTGAGATCACTGTAGTATTGATTTCCATTAGCATCACTGTCAACATATTCATTTGCAGCATTAGTTCTATGCTAATGAAACAATAATAATATACAAATGAATGAATAAATAAAAGCAACAATATAAATAACATTATGATGAATAAAAATTAATAATATAATAACAGCAGTAATAACATGGTATTAAAAAAATTAGTAATAAAATTTGCACTGTAAATGATGTATTTACTATTACAATATCTATGCAGGTTGCATGAAGTGTTCTACTATGCAAGAATTTCATTTTTACATCATAATATTTATTTAATTTTGCAAAACAAACTTACTATGAAGCAAGAAGCTGTGTTGAAAGTGTCATATCAAATTTTGCAGGTGATAATAATCAGTAAGTTATGAAAACTATTAAATTAATTATTCAGTGATTGAAGTGATTCTAGTGTCCACGATATGAAGGTTTGTAAACATACCCTCTGAAGAGAGAGTGGCGCTTAACGATTTACCTTTCTACAAGTTTCAAAGTTTTCAATTTAATAGCATGTTACTCTTCCTGTCAAGATAATAGTTAACCTCTAGCCAGCATGCGCGAGAGGGCTATGGTAGTGGCTCTGTCTGTATGTCTGTCGACCACCCAGTAATTTTAGACACTACTGGCAATCTATTGATTTAGGCATACTGCATATAGTTTACTATATAAGTTACTTGTAGTACTATTCTCCATGTCAGCTCTATTATACTCTCACTATCTCCAGCAGATATAAACCCCAACACTAATAAAACTCTGAGAGTGTGCACCAGTAGTGCCACATTCTAAGCATCCATGATTACTCACGTACAAATTTAGAAAGTTTACCCATCGAAACCCAAAGAGTGGTTACTCACTTGATGATGTAAGGGAACTTCTCTACTAGCTTGCACTTTAACACTACAATAATTAATATAAACATTGAACATTTACTAAAACTTTGCACTAAATTATACATTTACCTGTACTGTGCAGTCAACATGATTGTTCTCTTTCCTATAATTAATGAGAAAATAAAATATTGCAATGCTATAGCACATAATATGGTGAGTGAGCTAGCCAATTAAACACAGCATATACTATTAAATATAAATTACAAAATAAACACAGTATTTTATATTATCATATATACATTCTCACACTGCAATATAACCTTTGAATTTCAATCCATGCTTAAGTAAAGAAAGCATAAAAACTAATAATGTATAATTATAACACATCACCTAAAGTAATCTTTCACCGAGAATTATTTCACATGAGTAAGCAGCAATTATTTTCTACTAGAGAGACATTTACATTGTGTGTGTGTGCGTGCGTTCCCTGTTTCTATTAAGTCCATCAATTTTGGCACACAAATTTTGGAATGCTATCATTTACGCATGCACATTCACTTACTATAAATGCAGACAATACCTATAATGATTACAGCTAGTATTAATACTGCTACAATAATTGGTACCACTATCGCAACAACCAAAATAGCATTAGCAGCAATTGGTGTGGAAGCAGACGGACTGACAGTTAGAGAGGTTGAAGATTCTGTGTAATACAATAATTGCATGAAAAAGTGCATATGAAGTATTATAAACCTATCGTACTTGAACATGATTCCACTGAATTGAAGTTCAGTTGTTGTCTCCCTGCATTACTATTACTATTATTAACTGTTATAGAATTGTATAAACTGATGTTAATAGACAATAATAAGAACCAATTAGGAGAAATAGTCCCCTCGATATCTGTAATGTTATCTCCAGTGATGATATAATTACATCCTATATCTTCACAACCACTGATATAGTCACATGACAGTCTGAACCCGCCTCCCTCTGGTGAGCAGATTGTTATTCCCTGAATACAGTTTGTGGCTAATGAGAAAAACAGGTTAGAAAGTAACTGCTGTGTATAAACATCAACATCCTACACTTGTATTAAAACTTACAAAATGATACTTCTTCTGATCTTCCTTTTCCAATCAGATTAAGTGATGTTATTGTAAACACATACAAATTACTTTCTAACAGATTCCCAACTTGTAACATAGTTATCTGATCAGCTAGAACTGGAAGAGAGGATAGAGTATCATTATTTAAGACAGACCTCACAACTAGCTCATATCTCTGTTCACTGTTGTGACACTCTTCAGGTATCTAAAAAAATATTTTGATAAAAGTACATTCAAATTAGTATGTACGTACTTACCATTATCATGACTGTCAAAGCAAAGTTTCCATTACTTTTAGACAATGAATATTGAATCCTATCGAGTGTCTGCATATAAGGTAGACTTCCTACAGTACAAGAGACTTCTCCTTGACCTACTGTGTTTCTACCTGCTATACACAATCTGTATGGGTCACATGACCTGTTGCCTAGCAAAGTGAAGGTAGCATTTTGCAAGTCTGTTACATTTTTTGTCATTTTTTCCAGGACACTTGGTTGTGAAAATGTTAGACTTAAATTGAAAGTAACTGTAACAGATTGAATTATTCTATACTCCCACGAGACTTCTACTTCATTTGCTACAAGTTGTAAAGAGATATTCATAGGAGGATCTGGTACACCTGTAATATATGATTACATTAACTGGGTTAATGCACGTTGAACAAAACAAAACATAAGATTGTACAAATTAAGGGAGAAACCTTGATAGCTTCCATTACATGATGAACGTCAAAAGTGACTTTTATGATATACTTTTCAATGAACCTGCCTTTCTTATATAAACCACGTGCATTGCACACTCGAAACAGTAACAGTGACTACTCTTTAAAGCTATAGCAATTTGCTCATAGTACGTTCTGTTTTAGCATCTAGAAACAATATGTTCATCAGAAAATGGAAACAGAACTCGTTAATCTTGATAGTAATTGGTTAACTAAATATAATTATCATTATCTTTGTTATTTTCTTCTTGTCTAACATAATATCAGTTAAACACATAATTTACTATGAATGGAGCATACAATACTGCTAAGTATATAAAGCTTAGCTCCTTGCTGCCAAATGCCGAGCAGACAAGAGTGTCAATGTCACCCAGAGCATTTGTCTTAGGGAAGAAGGTAAAAAAATGTAAGGGATGGCATACATATGGTGCTAATTCATATGTGTTATGAATCACAGGAAGAGGGGAAAATGAGGCAGTGTTTGTGTGTAATGTTAAAACAATAATTTTGAGACTATTCAGAAATTTGAAATAATGACAGAAATTGAATATTCAGGTATGCTTCACAGATATGAGACTTCCACTAAAATTCCCTTTGATAGTGCAATGGGATACATACATATCAGATGCTGCCATAACTGTATAGTTTTAGCTAGTGTAAGTGCTTTAAAATGGGACACTCATAATAGTATTTAAGCTTATTGGAGTCTAAGGATGCATTACTAAATGATGTAGCCATCTACGAGGAGTTAGCTGCTCATAAGTTCGCGAGTAACCAAAATAGTGATTTCTATAAAAGGTGAGAAGACTACCTAGTTGACTCATCTTCACAACTACAGCACTTCATTTAGAATGTAGAAAATTTGAAACGATCCCACCCATTTGCCTAGGATTTAGACTGACAATGATATATGACAGAGAGTAAGCATTAACGATAGAGTGGCACTTCTAGCAATCATTTACAAAACTGTGAGTTAGATCTTCACGCGGTGAGCTCTTTCAAACCTCTCACATCACCCCTGTCCCCCTACAAGGCACATTTCTACCTGTAATTAGTACTACTATAGACAAAAAGTGTTGATGATGTTATTATAATTCACTTAGGGAACAAACGGAAGGTGCTCTGAGGACTAAGGACAAAATCAACAAATGAGAGAATATGAGAGGGATTTCAAGCTGATGTAACTGAGGATAAACCTCCCAACATTGGTACATTGACAGCATCACTGGACACAACTATTCTCACCCCAAACTTTCATTTTTATGCTAATTTATGTTGAATTGTTTTGATCGGTTCCTCAAAACTATAACTTCTAGTACAAAGTGACTTTCATAATTTCAAAATCAATAATAATCTTGAAGTGCTCAAAAAGTCAACTTACCATATATTGTTACACACACCCGAGATTCAAGAAATTTTCTAGGAGATGCTTGAGCACCAACACAAGTAACTGATGTAATACTTGTATTTGAAGTGTTTAGAGTCAGCATAGATAATCCAGACAGTCCAACTGCAGTCACTCCTGGCAATGGAGAATTGGTGGGTACTACACTTACTGTACTAAGATCCATAAATTGTACACTCCAGTCAACCAATATTATACCATCTCCTAGCGTGCAGTTTATAGTTGCGGATTCACCCACTGCTATGATAATAGGACCACTTGGTTGCACAGTAACTGCAAGTTTAATTCAAAATAATTTGTATTTTCAGACCTCATTCCCTCATCAATCAAATGCTTGAAAACAGTGAATTTCATAATGACTTACATGTATGTATAGTCATGGATAGGCTTGCCTGCTCAAGCATAGCAGAATATTAATTTGAGAGGAAGTGGGTGGAGACATTAGTCAGAGTCAATGCAATTTAACATGCCTTAGAGTGATAGGTCTAAAGCTCACAGGAGTCACTGGACAGACTCAGAAGCTGCCAGTGAATAGCATGCAGCCTCCACATACTGATTAAATGACGGAAGAATGAACTATCTGTCAGGTCAAGTGTTTGTACATTTACCCTTTACCAATATCAATAATAATGGGTAAGCTCATAGGAATAGTGCTAGGGTTTAGAGAATAATAGGAGAAACTAAGCAGCATCAAAGAATAGAATGATAGGTAAAAACATTAGTACAATTGGGCAAGGCTACTTATGAATGTATATTATTCTTATGTCAATAATTTACTCATCTTCAGTGGCAGACGTTTTTTTTTATAAGCAGCATAAGCACTTGCTCTATACTTTGTTCAGCTGAAGAAACAGTAAGTTTTAGCAAGTCTACAAATGTCTAATAAGGAAACAAGCATAGTCAATCTTAATGCATCATCCAGATGCTCAGTGTTAAGAATCTGTATATGCTCTAAGCACTCTACAATTACTACTATCAGCAAATGCTTACTTATTGTATGTCACTCCTGCCCACATTAATAGCTATAGCTATAGTACAGGGGTCTCAGCTAATAGCCTAGCCACCAACATTAGAGACGTACCTCGGGAGTAAACTCCGTCAAAGATGTTCAAGGTCACAGAAAAAAGAATCCAAAACACAGACATACTTTTTACAACCCGCAAGTCCACGTTTGTGGCGAGGCACCCAATTTAATTAGATCGTACAAAAAAAAAAAAAGATCGCGGGATACTTATAAATTTAGAAAGGGGTAGAGCTTTGAATGATTGGTAAGGGGTTTTTAACTTCCGCGATCTATAATGTCCAGACCTACCTAGAAATTATATTCAAGTTTTTTTTAGTTCATCTTTCTTGGATTAAGGTTCAGGTTACATTGACAAAAAAATCCGTAAACTGTCTTGATAGTTAGAATTAACAAAAAAAACTACAAGGCTGTAAAGTTTAACTAACTAGTTATACACACATTTTACACTAATTTACGATTTTGCTATTGTTCGGGGTGTGTAAAGTCCCGAGCAGGTTAAATTAAAATGTATGTGTTCGAAGGACCAGGCTGACAAGATCCCAATGGCCTCGGGAGAATCACAAGTGCAGCCCTGTCACCTATGGCAATTGCAGCCTTACTATGTAACCCCAAAAATGGCTAACTCCCCTAATGATGGCAAGAGGTTTGGGCTTTTAAACTTATCAACAAAATACATAAGAATTTACAAGACATTAAATGTAGAACACGTAGTCTGAACCTGCAGTGGGTTTGCAGGTCCTAAACCACATGTATGAATATGATTACAAGCATAAAGTGTTCGACATGAGTGTGTGGTGAAAGTGTTAACATGAATGTAGTAAGGGTCTGTGCCTTTAATGTTCAATGCCAGGGCTGGCCTCAGGTTGATGTTCTTCCTGTCTGGGCTGAGTCCCAGACATCCTCCCGGGGCAGGATTGATTGTCGGTAGATCCGTCTGGAGTGAAGAGGATGAGTCTGTTGGCGGCTTACTTATATGATTTCCCTCGGCACCTGACTTGTGCTGCTCTGACTTCACCGTCATCGCCAGGGAAGACTTCTTCTACGATAGCCAGGGGCCAGTCTCGAACTCGCAGGGTTTCGTCTTTAACGTAGACGAGATCGTTGGCTGTTAGCTTGCGTCCTTGATTGTTCCACTTGGAACGTTGGGAACATGAGGCAAGGTATGTGCCCAGCCATTGTTCCCACAGGTCTGACGTTAGCCTGGAAACTAGATTCCATCTTCGCAGACTGGAGATCTTTCCTGTAGGTGGCCGTGGAGTTGGGGGAGCTTTCAGCGGACGTCCAACCAGGAAATGCCCTGCAGTCAGATAAGTTCCCTCTGATACATCATCGCTGTGAAGTGGAGCTAAGGGGCGAGAGTTGAGAATGGCCTCGATGTCTGTGAGGAGTGTGTATAGCTCTTCATACCGAAGAGCATGCGGCTTCAGGTTCTTCCTCAACAACGTCTTCATGGACTTGACAGCCGCCTCCCAGAGGCCTCCAAAATGTGGAGCTCTGGGAGGTATGTTGTGCCACTGTATGGAATTGTTACTGGCGAAGCTGAAGACGGCTTTCCTGGTGCTAGTGGGTTCCGTGAGTTTCTGAAGCTCACGGATCTCCTCCCGGGCACCAAGAAAATTGGTCCTGTTATCGGAATAGATGTGTGATGGACAGCCTCTCCTGGCTACGAATCTTTGCAACGTGGCGAGGAAATCGTCAGTAGACAGAGACGAGCAAAGTTCAAGGTGAACTGCCTTAGTACACATGCAGACAAAGACAGCTGCGTATGTTTTTACTAGTGTGGGTTTACGGGTGTATCCCTGTCTGATGACAAAGGGACCCGCAAAGTCCACACCAGTGTTGTCAAAAGGTGGAGCAGGCGTAGTTCGGTAAGAAGGTAGCAGACCCATACGTTGCTGGAGTGGGATGGCATATGCTCGCTGGCAAGAAGGGCAGGAACGGCTGATGTGTTTCAGGAGATTCCGGAGGTTGGGAATGTAGTATGATGAAGACAAGATAGATGCCAATGCAGAGATACCCGCATGACTGTAGGTGGAATGAAGAGTGCTCACAAGGAGCTTAGTAAGCTTCGACTTGGCACTCAATGGAGTCAACTGGCGAGGAGAAGTAGGTGAATTAGGGTCTCGAACTCTACTGTTGACTAGAAGATGACCGTGTCCAGAGAGGACGACGGTGGACTTGGAGAGGGCGTGATTCTTCGGGAGTCTGGATTCTTTCTGCAGAGCTAGGAAGACTTCAGGGTAGGTCTCCAACTGAGCCAATCGGAAGATGACATGCTTGGCAGTAGCAACTTCTGCAGAGGTAAGTAGATCTGACTTCAACTTGACAGAGTTCCTTGGTCTGGAGTTGCTGGCAAACCAAAGAATCCAGGCAACGACCTTGTTCAGGGTATGGAACGATGAATAGCGATTCCACAGGTCAGAGAGAAAACATCTCTGTGAAGGATCAGGTTGTGGGTCAGGTTGAATGGACAGGCAGTGAACTACGTCTACTGGTTTGGAGAGCTTGTGGGTAGGCCATAGATGAAGGGGGAGAACAAGCCAAGGAGGTCCCGACCACCATAGCGATGATGAAGCTAAGTCTGGAGCTCTGACTCCTCTACTGGCTAGGTCAGCAGGATTGTCAGAGGACTTGACGTGTCTCCAGTGATTAGGAGGGACGAGGTCCTTGATGGTATGTACTCTGTTGGCCACGAAGTGGACTAGTTGCGATGGGCTCTTCGGCAACCAATACAGGACGATCTCACTGTCAGTCCACGCATACACTTGAGATGGAGGGATTTCCAAGAGAGAGCTGGTGTGGCTAAGCATTCTGGCTAGGAGGTGGGCACCAAGAAGTTCCGCTCTGGGTATGGTGATGGGTTTGACAGGTAGGACTCTGGCCTTAGCGATGACCAAGGTGGTGGAGGTGGTGCCATCCTTGGAGACGGTCCTAAGATAGATGGCAGCACCATAGGCTACAGAGGAAGCATCACAGAAGCCGTGAAGAGACTGGAACACAGTTTTTCCTTGAGAGGGAGTTAGTCTTCTCGGAATGGCTAGGCTGTTTATGGCTGGCAGATCCTCTATCCACGTATCCCATCTGTCCTTGATATCTTCTGGTACAGGTTTATCCCAGGGTAGAGATCTCTTCCAGGTCTCCTGGAAGAGGATCCGTGCGGGAATGATTGCTGGCGCAAACAAACCCAGGACGTCGAAGACTCCAGCTGTTCCGGAGGCAATGACTCTCTTTGTGATTGCTGCATCTGATGGAGCGGTGGGAGGTGTGGAGACATGGAGGGTATCCTTTTCTACGTCCCAATGGATGCCTAAGGCTTTAGGAGCTTGGTTAGGCTGGGAGAAGGTTAGAGATGTGGAGTCCTTCTCAAGTAGATGGTCTGGAATACGTTGTTTAAGTTCAGGTGAGTTGGACCTCCACTTTCTCAGCGTCATTCCTGCTTGAGAAAGGAGGTCACATAGCTCCATCCTCAGCTTGTCCGCGCTGTCCACATCGTCCGCACCAGAGAGATAGTCATCGACGTAGAAGTCGGACAGGATGGCAGAGGAAGCAGCAGGATGAGAGGAAAGTGATAGATGTGCCAGAGTGTGCAATACCTGTGTAGCCAGGTAGGGTGAGCAATTCACTCCAAAGGTCAGACGCTCCATCCTACAATCCACAATGGAACGATCTTTGGCTCTCATGAGGAAGCGGTGGTAGTCACGTTCAGATGAGTTGAGAAGAATTTCGCGAAACATCTTGGAGATGTCCGCGGACAATCCAACCTTGTGACGTCTGAACCTTATGATGATGTCAGGTAGAGGTGGATAAAGATTGGGTCCAGGTAGAAGGATGTCATTCAATGATGTTCCAGTAGATGACTTCGCCGAGGCGTCAAACACTGCATGAATCTTTGTCGTGGACGAGGTCTCCTTGAACACACCGTGAATGGGAAGGTAGAAGTGTGGAAGTGAATGGAGTTCATCTCTGGGAATGACATGAGCGTGTCCCAAGTCCAGATACTCTTGAACGACCTTATTGAAGTCATGGAGCTTGTTCTTGGATGTAAGGGACTTCTCATTAGACAGGAGTCTCTTGATGGCTTGTCTCCTGGAGTCACCGAGGGCTGGTGGATTCTTAACCTTGGGAAGGGAGACAGAGAACCGACCGTCTATGCGTCGATATGTATCCTCGAAATCCTTGATGACTTCTGCATCTTCCGGAGAGTGTGAAGGAGCTTCTGGGACCTGGTCCAGTTCCCACAACCTGGATAGATCTTGTTGAAGGTCATCAGAGACAACGGAGGTGATTAGAGTTTGAGTAGGTGTGTCGGCTTGTAGAGGTCCCGCTATGCTGAGTCCAAATGGTGTGTGGATAGCCTTGAGCCCGTCAAACCTCAGAGTGCCCTCGAAGACGCAACTGTCTATATCCATATTGCCGAGGAATAGATCGACTTCTCCTCCGAGTTCGGAGTCGGCGAGTGGAAGGTTGTGAAGTGAAGGCAGCTTGAGAATCTGGTCTCTGTTGGGTGGAATGGGAGCAGGCTTCAGCTTGGAGACCACAGTGAAGGTGACCGGGTTACTCTTGAAGGATCTGGAGTGCGACAACAAGTTAGTCACTACACAGAACTTACACCTCTCCTCTCCAAAGCTGCCAGAGAGGGACATCCGTTGAGGGAATCTCTTCAGCTTCAGGGCAGAGGCCAGCTTCTCGATCATGATGGAGACACCGGCACCAGTATCCAGGATAGCTGTGGCCTTGGCAGTACGTCCTTCGTTCTCCAGAGTGATCGTGATGGTGTTTGGAAAGGAAGGCGATGCTTTTGGCGACTGGACTCCTGATGAAGAGGAGGCAGTGACAGAGTAGTTCCCGGCTTTAGCAGTGGAAGAGGATTGCGATGGAGTGGCTTGAGGTTGAGGCTGCTGTGGAGCAGGTTGTGTAGCAAAGTATGGTGACGTCCCCCGCATGACTTGCAGGAGAACTTACTAGGACATGACCGACAGGAATGCTGATCAGAGATGCAGTTTACACACATTCGTTTGTCGCGGACAATCTTGTTCCTTTTCTCCACGTCAAACCCAATAAAGGAAGTGCACCTCATAAGGGCATGGTTGTCCCCACAGATGACACACTTCGATGGTTGCTTCTTCCTGGTAGGTTGGAAACTAGAGGTAGGTACAAACGCAGAAGAAGGAGATGAAACAGGGGCTGTAGTTGATGGAGCAGGAATAGTAGATGGAGACATGTGAAGCAGGCGCCTGTCCACGAAGGTTCGTAGATAGTCAAGGTTGGGCTTGTCGAGTTTATCGCTGGCGTACTTCTCCCAGTCGTCCCTTAACGCCCTGTCAAAGGAGGCTTTGGACAGGTACGTTAGGAACTCTGAGAGCGAGTCTCCTATGAATGGTTTGAGTGCATCGTAGCCCATTAGGACTTGGTCCATTAGAGTACGAAGTCCGCTGTATGAATGAGTGTAGGTAGTGGGTCTGGTGATCTTTTGCACCAGTAATGGCACGACAAGTTGTGGTCGGCCAAAACGCTGCCGTAGACGACCCATGAGATTGTCCAGCGGGGCATCATCTTCTGGATAAGAACGTACGACCTCTTTGGCCTCAGCAGACTGCAGAGCGTCCATTAATAGACAACGGACGTCCAAGTTGCTGAAGCCTGAGGCTCTCGTTCGAATGGCGGTGGAAAATAGTGTCTCAAAGTGCCTCCAGTTGATGGGGTTCCCGTCAAACTTCGGGAGCTCTACGTTGATAGGGGCAGCTCGTGGAGCTGGTCTCGATACAGAAGTGGCAGTGATGGTGGAGGTTGGTGTTGCAGGGCTATCCGCGGCCGTGATGTCCTTTTGGATTGCGGTGACACCCTCACGGAGATGCGTTATGATGGTATGAATGTGCTCATTACTGGAGTAGGGGGAGGCCTTCCTGGCCAGAACGGACACCTCCTTCTTAAAGTCTTTAAAGGACTCCTGATAGTGAGTCTATGGTGAGAAGGGTGTCGAGTTCTGCGCTGCGCTCAGGTCGGTGCCCATATGCCAAATCTCCAGCTTTTGGCGAAGGTGGGATAGTTCCAGGTGAAGCGAGGAGTGGATATCGTCCCTAGACCCACGTTCAGTCGATTCAATTGAGAGAGCAGACTCGTCCGCAGAAACGAAGTCTTCGATCTGTTCGTGGAGGGCCTCATGTAGTTTTATTTCATGGTTCAAGTCGGAGGTGATTGAGTCTACATCAGCGGTGGCGATTTCCCTTAGGTGTCTAGTCTCTCGTTATTTGCCCGCGTCTGTGACCACGTTTCCGCTTGAGGGTCTCGAGCTGAACTTCCGGTGGGGCCGAGTCTTCCATCTCTAGTTCTGAGGGATGGACCAACTTAGGAGAAGATAGCTGAGTAGTAGAGCTGTCGTCGTTTCTGCTATCCGGCTCGAAGGACCAATGTTCGGGGTGTGTAAAGTCCCGAGCAGGTTAAATTAAAATGTATGTGTTCGAAGGACCAGGCTGAGACTATTACTACTGCATAATTCATGTAATACCTATATAGTATTCATTATAGTACAGCAGATATATTTCTGGTCCATACCTTTAGATATTAATTTTATAAAAGTTTCACTTGCATTGTATTTTCTTCATCTTGTTGTCAATATAGCTATCCTTATAATTGTTATTTAATTCAACAGAGTTAAAACTATTACACTGCATTTCAGTAATGGTATATGTATACTTTGTAATAGCATTGTTCATGATATGCACAGATTAAAATTACAATGAAAAATGATGGTATACACAACAAGAAGACAAAACATAAAGTTATCTACTACAAGTTGTGCAAATCCAAGAGTATGGTACACATACACTGTGAAAAGAGTTTTACTTTTGCATGTAATTCCAACACTTTTGTAGTGAAACCATAAATTACATGTAACCTGCAAGTGGGGAAGTTTACAAAGTAGCTAGGTCAAAGATTATTTATTGACTTGTCTAAGAAAATTGTTACCATCTTAGCTATCTTTGTACATTAAAGTTCCATCCTGAAGTTCAACTTCTTTGTTCTGACTATTGCTTTATGGGCTTTGTCTGAATCTTTAAAGTATGTTTCATTGTGAGGTATTTTCTCTAACTTCTCATAATTATATTCGCTCATTTTCTGAGTCTTCCTCCAAGCCAACTTCTCAACAAACGCCTGGAATCAGTACTGAGTTGCAAACACATGGAGCCAAGAACGTATGTAAAATTTCCTGAGGGATGCAAAATATCCTGGAGGGATGCAAGATTTGCCTTAGTAATTTTGGCAAGGGGGATACAGAATACACTAGGCCATTTTACATTTAAAATCATGAAACAAATGAATGCATTAAAAATAAGCTGGACTTGTGGAGATATCAGGCCAAAAAAAAAAAGTAAATAATTATGGAATTAGTATTCATGATTGCATTTCAAAAAAATGACTTGGTTGTACTCAGTGTGGTTAGCTCTCCAGGACGCCCACTAACTCTGGGGTTAGGCTATCAGTTGAAATGTCAGTTTATAGAAGCAGCAGCAGTGAAAAGATGGACTATAGCAATGGAGAAGAAAGTGAAAGTGAGCCTAGAAGTGAAGGCACATCTGATAGCTTGACAGAGTCTGAAAGATCAGCTTTAGTTCCTTACAGTTTTTAGCCTACAGAGACTGAATCTGACCATAATTCTGATAGTGAATCTTCTGGTGATGATCATGAAAGAATGTTAGACTTATCATGGTAAAGCTAAAGAATAAATTAGTGCTTGAAAGTTGACATTTTCAAACTGTTATTAGTGCAGGTGCTTGTGTACTAAATGCTCTATTATGACAACAAAATAGAGAGTGTGTTTGTTTTAAGCAATTCTAGTTTTTATTGTATAACACAGCATTCGGGATTTCAGACAGTATGCCTTGATGTATGGGTTTTCCAAACTGCGTATTTCCAACATCGGCAAGAACATGCCTGCCATCAATACATGAGTAAGTTGTAAAATATAGATAATAATAGCAGTAGCTAATGGTAGGAATACAAGACAGTTTCTTCTATTGTTGTATTAAAATAATAATAATAATGATGATGATGATGATGATAATAATAATAATAGTAATAATGATGATGATGATGATAATAATAATAATGGTAATAATGATAGTAATAATAATGATAGTAATAATAATAATAATTATTATTATTATTATAATAATAATAATAATAATGATAATAATAATAATAATAAAAAGCTTGCAAGAGTTAGTACCATGTAATTACTGTTACTCCTTTTTGATGTTTACAGGAAATACTGATATACTGCTTATCGCCAGCTCATCAGGTGGTATTGGGGGTGGCTGGGAAAGGATTTGCGAGTTATGTTGCCAGCCTGTGCAGTAACAAAAATCAGAGAAACTTTTCCATGTGAACTTTCACTGGTTTTCAGTATCCAAATTTAGATGACTAAATTTATTAATGTTGTAATGACTAATTCATAAATAAGTTACTCTAAATTTATGCCACTAAATAACTACTTAATGAATCTAGTTTTCTGTTTAGTTATTGCATCTTCTTTATTTGGCTTCTCAAAGCTGCTGCACAGGGGTGGTGGTGGTGAAGATATGGCCCCAGATTGTCCTTGACTTCAGTCCAAAGCTGGGCAAAGAGCTTATCCACATATTCTATGTAGTTTCATGGAAGATTGATCATTAAGACAATTATTCTCAATAATATTATTAGCTTACCAGAAGTACTATTTTCAAACAGTTATCGAATTATGTGACCTCCTTTTTTTCTTCTGCCTTCTTTCCCAGTCGTTAATGCAGACACTTTTAAAAAATGTTGCTATGGCCTCTATGGATATTGTGCACATGATTATTCACAGACATCCACTTGGCTTTAATCATGGCTCCATTCCCATCAGGAGTGGACGACGCGGACCAGTGTGAGTTACTAAACTCTTTTTCCACTCGCCTATCAGCTCACACTCCTTTCTTTGAGAACTAACTGGCTCTCAAAGTAAAAACCGGTGTAACTCGCTTCCGTTCGGTGAACGACGCAATAAATAGGCTTCGCCTACTAAATTGGTTTGGTTCGTGGCTGCCTTTAACAGGCTGTATTTCCTCTACTGTTTGACCCCAGACAGTAATAATTGGTTTTATGCATCTTTGGGTCAACCATTTCAAGATTATAAGAAAAATTGCACTGGCAAAAAAAATGATTCGCTTACCCTTTAACTTTCATTAGGACCATCAAAAATTCTTCCTGATATGTCATAATGACAGTTGTAAATACAAACTTAGTTCTGTATGGTATTAATAGTAACAAACACCTAGCTATTTATTGTTTTGGAAATTGATTTGAATTCATGAGTCAATCAATCAAGAAATTAATGCTTAATGGTGGTACTTTTACAAGGTGTAATAATCTGCATGCTGTGTACCCCCTCCCCCCTCCCCCCTCCCCCCTCCCTCCCCCCAATCCTTCACTGCATGTAACTAAGAACTGGAAAAGAGGATCGAGTATCATTAGTTAAGACAGACCTCACAACTAGCTCATAATTGTTGGGTTTTACATTTATTGTGAGTAGTAAGATCCATAAGTTCTACTTTCCAGCCAATGTGTGAATTCATCTCCTAGTCTGCAGTTTACAGTTACTAATTCACCCAATGCTTATGATAACAGGACACTGGGTTGCACAGTAATTGTAACATAAATTAATGATTGTAAATTTCTATTGCTGACTAAAATTCAGTAGTCAGTGAAGAATTAAAAAGTACAAATATCTGGTAAGTTTTAGTAGGAGTGTATGTTTGTGTTAGTTTATTAGCGCACTGATATTAATAGACAGCAAGGTAAATTCCTTAGGAAAAATGGCCCATTTAATATTTTTTATGTTACTATCTACACTGATGATGTATTTACATCCTGTATATTCACATCCCTGGGACATAGTCACATGATGGTCTGAGCCCAATTCCCTCTGTTAGACACATTCTTATTCCCTGAGTACGCTTGTGGCTGACAAGAAAATAGGTTACAAATTATATGCTGTAGAATAACTACATATCATTATATACAATTCTATAACTGTCAATAATAATAACAATAATGCAGTGAGACAATAACTGAACTTCAATTCAGTGAATTAGTGTTTACATTCAACAGGTTAGATAGAGCACTCTACATATCACCAACTAATTATTCTTATATTCTACAGACTCTATCTTATCCACTCAAGGCATTACAAACTCAACTGTCACACTTTCTAATACTAGTACTATTATTGTTGCCATAATTGTAGTCGTGCTATTGTTGCAGCGCTAACAATAGCTTTGATTATTTTGTTCTGCTTCTGAATTCATAGTAAGTTTCAGACTTTTTCTTCGTAGCTAATTATAAAATTAATGATATGTTTCAGGAAATAAGATAGGAAGTGTATTGAAGACAACAACCATTGATGTCTTACAAAACATACAAAATGACAAGTAGTCATTTGTGAATATTAAAGTGAATATTATTAATGCTTATTGATACTAGAAACAAGAATGATACTAATCACAACCTGTGTAAGTTAATGCTTTATATAATTTTTTTTTTTTAATTCTTAATATTTTTGTCCGCAATAAGCACAAGCTCCATATACCGTTTAGGGATAGTGATGACTTAGAGTTTAAGTGGACTAAATTAAAAAGTATTGAAATGATAATCAGATGTATCTTTCTTTGTTGTACTAGTAATACAAGTGTTGCCAATTATTCTTGTTAATTTACACTTTTTTTAGCTTATAATAATTATCTGATTATTTTGCTACCTCACTTGCTTTAGCTAATTCACTTTGACAACTTAACATTGAAAATCAAACTCATAGTTTGACAACTTTTACATTCCAATCAGTGATTATGAGTGGACTGGTTTCAACATTATTGGGAGACAACTATAGGTTAGAGATTTATAGCTTTATATGTAGCTAATTCTTTGTTTTCTTAGGCCCTTTAATTTTTTATGGTATTTCATTTCATTAAGAAATTTTAAATTCACTTCAAGTATACTACCAATTAATTGAAACTTTGTAAATGTGACTTTGGAAGCTGTTGATCCTAATCCATCCTATGGAGTCATTTCACTTGGAAAGGATAATGAACAATGTGATACTAATCCGTCCTATGAGGTTGTGTTAAAAAAATACGCACATTCTGTGCCTGAGCACTCAAATGTATTCAGAGACGCAAAAAGACGCACATTCTGTAATCAGAGTCCACCGTCTAATTCTACACAACATAATATTGAATCATTAAATTAAAGAGTCCATATTTTGCATTGTTTTACTTGTGTTTTGTTAATGACTACATACTTTTGCTACAACCACATAATAATTTTTTTATAATATTGTAGAGCACTTAACTATTGTGTAACTTGAATAACTGTGGTGAAATATTTATTCAATAATGTATTTCTTATCACTGAAGGAAAATGAAAGTATTCTCATTATTGAAGAGTAAGAAGAATTCTTATTATTTTTTTCCTATAATTTTTATATTATAATTACAAGCCAAAAGTATAAATTTATTATATTCTTAACAATACCATGAGTTAGTTAAGTAGAGTGCATGTTTAGTATGTTGTTTATTAATAAAACAGACAAAGTTGCAAGCTAATTGACGGAAGATGAACTTCAGTCAATTAGATGAAAGTTATAACTTTGATAATTTAGAAGGAATAATTGGCGAGCGAGACACTTACAGGGGTAACACAATCGAAAATCGGAGATGTTTGTTTATTGGCGAGCGAGCGTAGCGAGCGAGACACTTACAGGGGTAACACAATCGAAAATCGGGGATGTTTATTTATATATATGGACGTACGTATGTCATTTTGTACTTTGACCCTCGCGTTTTTGTGT
>WLWI01002019.1_pt1 | contig 17567 bp, 5 predicted proteins | sample 6701501 | NCBI WGS metagenome assembly WLWI01 (sample SAMN12718690, study PRJNA515312) | sponge metagenome | isolation source: marine sponge | host: Mycale hentscheli | place: New Zealand: South Island, Marlborough, Capsize Point | collected 2014-11-01
TAAAACCTTTTTTTTTTCATTTTTAATTTTTTTTCTTTTTCTCTCCCCCCCCCCTCCCTCCCTTCTCCCCCCCCCCCCCCCCTTTTGCACCACCAGACAGAATAACAGAATGGGAATTGGCAGATGTGGCTCTCTCTTATGTCACTTAAGTACATGGGTGCTGGAAGCCGTTTTCTTCTGGAGGGTCATAAAATACTTATGCTTTAGATCTAGTTGTACTTTATAGCTACAATTCCAGCAGATTTATTAGGATCATAGGAGATAAAAAAATTTCATCATCAGTTATTCTAATGACTTGCAAGTCAATGTTGACCTTGAGGCCCATTGAATAAGCGAAATTAAAATGACAGTGAAATTAACTACATGTATGGTATAAATACCACCACACCTTCATAATATTATTATAGTTAATTTATGGAGAAGAAACAAAAGCATTTTAAAATACTCAACAAAAAAAATCTCCTGAAAACTGCTATAAATGCATTATTTTCAGCATTTTATTTGTGACCATGTCAGAGCTTGACATTGTTAATAAGAGATTCTCGACTAGAACTGTATATGAATTTTTTTCCAATATCGCAATTATTATTCAGAAGGCAACCAATGGCTGAACAGAAGTAACTAAGCACTTTGTAGGTAGTGGTGGTGTGATGGCCAAAGACATAATTTCAACAAGAAGTGGTTGGGGCTTACCCCCATTTTTTCTTAGTGAGATTACGACTTGATATTGTATACATATCCGTTAACTATAATTACTAAATCATAACAAGCTGCTGTATCAAATTGGACCAGATATATACCTCTTAGGTCAAAGATAAATAAAGTATAAAAACAGTTAATGCCTGAGCCAAAGTCATTTTCACAGGCTAGCACCACATCCTCATAGTATCTTGACCACAACTTATAGCTATACCCTCCCTTCAATTCTCAATTAGTTTTTTATACATAGAAACTAAGTAAAATAAGAACACTGCTTAGTAGCCATTGCAAAGTATGAAATCAGAAATAGGGAGACTGTTTTGTATTCTAGAAATGCAAAAACACAGCATTATTTCGATCCATTCAAAGTGTGGCTCTACCATCAAGCAACAAAAATACCTTTTTTTTGCTAAGCCAAATCCTGGGAGGACCAGGCCCACCATTTAAAAATCTGGGGGACCTGTTTTCCCCATCCTCCACTTCCACCACTTATAGAGTAACACATTCATGTAGAGTATTAGTATGTTACCGTTAGAGTAATGGAGAAAAGAAAACCAAAGGGTCATACATCTATTTCTAACAATAGATGTCAGAACATTTTTTAAAACTCTTACCATTCCTGTTCTAGTCCTAGCTCAAGGAGAATGAGGAAAAAAAAGTGAGATAAAAATTCATTTACTTTTTTCTTCTATACTTTGAAACCTTGGTGTTAGATATTTTCCATGTTGGTTACATACAATTTATATTTATTATTTGTTGTTTTTTATTGTTGAGATAAAAAGCAGGATATTACGATGTGCCTGGTAAAGAATAGTTATAGGTGGAGGAACAAGTGGGCAAAAATAATCATGGCCCCTCAGATTTTTAGACCAATAGCTCCACCCCTCCCCAATCAGAATTTGTTAAACTATTGACATGTAATAAAGAGAATCATACATTACTCCATGTGCGAATATACTAGTTTTCATATCTTGTATAGATAGCTTCTTTGGATGTGCATAGCAACAATCCAACTTCAGGCTAACCAAACTGTTCTAGCAGCTAGATTACTGCTGAAACAATAAATGTATTGCAATCCAGCTGGTAAATATTTCAAATAGCTAAAACGGTTGAAAAGTAACTGAGAACTTAGATACACGATTGATGTTCAATTATTTTTCATTGATATTGAAATAGGTCATAGTTCAAATAAAAAATTACAATAATTTTCAGCATGTCAGCGAAGTGAGTAAGCCTGTGTAATTGCTAAAAGCCTCTATGCTAAATTTGTATCTGATCAAATAATTTTTAAATAATGATGTGCCCAAACAAATGAACATTATATTTATCATACAGTAACAACTGTAACAGCTAAGTATACGTGAGCTATATGTATAAAATAGGTAAAATTAAAATGCAAATCACATTTAAAAAATATTCAATCACTCTATGATCATATTCATAAAAAATTACCTGTTATACCCAATAACTCCATTGAAACCAATGTTTTATCTGATAAAACTGTAGTATGATTCCCGGTATGTTCAATTATTCTACGTTTTGTCTTTTCTGGTAGACCTGATACAGCTGTAGTGTGATTCCTGGTCTTTTTAATTAATGTACGTTTTGTCTTATCTGGTAGAGATTGTAATTGAACCATATTAGATCCAAATGAGCATATTAAAGTGAAATTAGCTTTACTAATGACAAATACCATTGAAGTTATTCCATGCTCATTTCGAGAATTGAGAATAGCCTGAAAATTTACTAAAGTTTTATCATTTGAAAGAACATTTCGTGTAATGCCCTTCTCGTCATCAGAATTGAAGCCCACTGCCCTGATATTAGTACCAACATTTTGCTGCAGGCTGTCAGTTTGGCACTCGAAAATATAGAGCACTGTAGACTTGACATGATGAAATGGAGTATTTAAAACATAGTGGAGGGCAATACCATTGCTTGACATTGTTTTTTCGGACGAGTTAATATACATTGGATTTTTTCCCGTGTCTGTAAAAACAATCGCAATATTATTAGTACAGGAAACCAATAAATTAGATGTTACACTCTTGTTAAAAGAAAGAATCAATATCGACTTAAGAGCCAATGTTTTATTTTGCAGAGGTCTTGCCAGCACTAAAGTTGTAGTAAAGTTATAATCATTTTTAGAACTTGCAACTGCATTTCCAACTTCATTTTTTCCATATCCACCAAGTGAGGTTGAATTGATTCCCCATTGAATGACTTCACCCATTGCAGAACATAAAAAGTAATTATCAATTATATCTGGAGGCATTAATCGTTCTACTCTCTTTAAATATTTAACATTTATTGATGTTACTTGAAGAATTAAATTCAACAATAGAGTAAGTTGAAAAGCCATATGGTCCACAAACAAAGCAATACCCTGTGTTGTTTAAAATAAATACAAAACAATAACAAACTAGATATTATTATACCAATGATTATTAATGGTAAATTCTGTTTACACAGTATTATTATCTAAGTACAATAACATAGACTTTTTATCACCATAATTTTCTATATTTTTAGCTTGCATGTCCTGGAAGGAAATAGATATAATACAGGAAGGAAGATATACCTTTTATACTAACTAAAATATGTTATTTGTAATTAATACTAGATAGTGCAAATAACAGTAATGCCCATAAAGGATGATACAATCTTTCTAGGCGCTATCATTCAATCAAATGGGGAATATGTGAAAGTTGTGGATAGCTAGAGCTATTAAAGTATACTGAAGATGTTCAGATTACTTCTGAAGACAGTAAGTGTAATAAAAATATCGCTTTATAGAGCTGCAAGAATGCTACCTGACCATAATGGATACTAGAAAAATGGTGTTCACAGATTGGCAAACTATAGGAATTTCCAAGAGCTTACTCTAATAATCTGCCAAATTTTGAAGAGAATAGATTATTGGCACAAGTCTAAAAAAGAACAGTTTTTCTTCTGGGAACATTATAGCTATGTAATAAAAGAGGTACTAGACAAAAAAAATTACAATGTACATACATGTGGCTAGGTATAAAGAAGAACATTAATGATGTCATCAATAGTTAAGATCATATGACAATTTTGACTACTTCAGTGGCAAATGCCTGTATCAATGCTGTATGCAATAATTTGAAAAAGTCTGCACTTATATTGGTCAACAGTTTCAGTGGCTCTTAACTTAGCTATTCAATATTGATAACTCCAACCTAATATCAATAAAAATGATAAATATGAATTAATGGTAAGGGATGTCATTTTCATATTAACTGCAAATTTTCCATTTTAGGCTTGGACTGTACATGTAGATAATAAACAGTTTTTGAAATTTCTGTCCCACACAAGACTTACTGTACCACACAAGACTTACTGTACATGTCGATAGTAAACAATTATTCAAATTTCACTCTGTGTCGGTCCCACAATTACTAGCTATATTCAGTACCGATGACAAGGAAACAATATAGGCTATCCTCTTAACGCTCCCCACTAGTGATACAGTATGTAATTCAACGACTACCACGTACCAGTTCTGTCCCTGCACAACACGTACACAGCTATTGATCAGCCTAGCCTCAACCCGTAATTTTTCTAAATAAACCGCTCATTACCTAACGATAAAAATAATTGCACGCGCCAAGGCGGATAAGTGAGGAATGCGTTATGGATTTTTGTTAAACATGGTCTAACCGATGATACTGTTCTCTATGTCACACATATTTTTGCTGATTCTTACAGTTTTAACTAGCCACATCTTTAACTAGGCATTTAGACAATTGTGCGCATCACACCATATTTTGGTGTGACAAGTGATTCAGCTTAATTTGGTGTGAAGTACACACCTTTTGGTTTACAGTGCAAATATTCACACTCTACTTTGCTATGTTGTAGCCGGAAAAAAAGGGGCTAACAAAATTTATTTCAAATCTAGGATTGTACAGATCGTACTCACCTTTGTCTTATTCACCAGAAAATTATTATTTTTGCACAGTACAGTTTGTTCACACTAGCTCTGTTGCTATTCAAAATCAGTGTTGTATTGATTAAAATCTGCATTAGATATGGCTACATACAAAACATGCTTAAAATAACTTGGATAAATTGTGCAAGTCCTTTATTTTTTAAACATGATTAGTAATATATTAGTGAAACTCATATTGTCTGTATTGCAATGTCATGTATTTACAATGAAAAGTAACTAACCAGTACTGCCACACAGTGATACTTATAGTGTAATAATTTATAAATGTTATGAGGTAGCACTAGGAACTTTATTATCCTCTACTACTTGATTTAGTCACATCAGTTTCCCTCTCTTGCTCCCTTTCTTTCTGAGTCATTCCAGCTCTTCTTAACCTTTTCTCTTTCAGCTCTTTCTTTTTTATTCATGGATTTCCTTCTTCCTTTGTCCATCTCTTGTGCTTTTCAGGCTCTCTGTCCTTCTATTAATGATTTGTGGACTAATGATTCATAAAATTATTGCCTTGACTGTTGTTCCTCACTGATTTCACCTGCTTTTTTAGCTCTTCATTGTTTCTAATCATCAACATGGCTGTGATGACACTTTACCCATTTAGTTTATGGTTACACTTTACCAACCAGGCTCAGCTCATGAATTATTCATGAATAAACATGGTTGTCATTGTCGATCGTCGCCTTAGTTGTTTTATTTGCACAAGAACATTATTGACAGTACAGATATTGATGAATAAAAAGATACTTCTAATTAGCTCTGAGGAATAATAGCTAGCTAGTCAAATAAAACACCCTCTAGTCTGAAAGAAGTGAAAAAAAAACTGAATGAACAAAATTGTAATTAAAAATATGAGCAGATCAATATAAAAATACAAAATATTATGATAGTTTACTTTTGAAATTATATTAAGAAAAATGATGGATGAAAGAGTGATTAATAGTTTTTGTACAAAATTTTCTGAAGTATCTTGCTATTTAGAATATAGTTATTTTTCCTGTAATACATATAGCTACATTAGTGTAGTTATTCATATACTCTTAACTATAACATTTATTCAAGCTAAATGAACGACAGATAATTTTTTTAATGTGAAAAGGAGCTATGTGAGTAACCTGTACAATATAATCTCAATAAAAGTAGATATTTCTACATTCCTTAAGATTTAGATATGGACAGATACATACGGTCGGAGTCAATAGATTTTGATACATCCTGTTGTAAAGATGGGTTTTCATTTCTAACATTTGATCAACTCTGATTACATTTGTTTTCTGCATCATTTTAAACCAAACCCGATATTTTCTTGGGTACATTGGTTATCTTCTTTTCTTTCACATTAGGCTAAACTTCAGGCTAATAGTTTTATGATTAGATATATTTTTTTTTGGTTCTTAATCAGTTACTTACCACAGCCAGTTCATTAGAAAAGCCCGGAGAATTTTTCGTGTAGACATATGACAAATGTGATTTGTTTTCTTTAGTAATTTTGCAATATCCTTTCCTGTATCAAAATAAGCATTTCAAAAAACAACAACATAATTATCTTCTCAATGAGCTAAAATTAAACAACTGTACTCGTATAATAGTTATTCAAGCACATAACAATATCTTTTGGTAATAACAAAATTGACAATACAAAATTAGATATGAAGGTATATTGGAACAATTAATCATACAATTATTGTTGTAATAACATATTTTGCTATTATAATTCAAGATAATTAGATCTTATGTAATTGTACTTTTTGATACAATTTTACTCCTGAAAATATATTAAGTTTAGTGTAACCTGACAATTTGGCAAAAGCAAGCCTGGTAGCTATTACACTGCAACTGAAGTTACGTTAAACTCTTGTGGCTAAATATTGAAAAAGACAGTTTACCATTTAAACACTATAATGCAGTTCATAGCTAGTAACAAAAAGTAAATTAATGTGAAGCGCAATTAGTAATAATATTGCTATTATTATTAATAATTATATTGATATTATATCATAAACATTATTATTATTATTATTATTATGATTATGTTATTATTATTATTAATATTATTATTATTATCATTATTATTATTATTATTATTATTATTATTATTATTATTATTATTATTACTATCATTATAGCTATTATTACTATTATTGTTATTATAATTGTCATTATGGTTATTTAGTGGTGTAAATAGAATGCACTATTGTAGTGATTTTAATATATTCAAAAATTCCTAACAGGTATTGTTATATCCGCACTGCAATTTTTTTCACTTTAATATCTTAGTTCTTCAAAGAAAACATTCAGTAATAACAGCATTAATATCAGTAGCTCATGATCAAATATTTTTAATCATGACTAAATGAGCTAGTAAATTTATGTCAAAGGCTGGCATGTATTATGTGAGGAAATAAGAGATGAAAATATATAATAAACTTACTTTGACACATTCAATATCACTAGTGCTGAAATCACTGCTGAGGCCATGATCAAACATATTATTACCAAAAGTACAATGCCAACTATGAGACTGACATTTGTTGTTTCTGATTGCTTTGGATCTAATAAAATATTTATCCCATATTTACATAATCGTAAAATTGTTAAATAATTAAATAATTCAGCATTTCTTAAATTCCAAAACCACATTGTGTTAGTAAGAGACCAAGGCAATTAATGCTAGTATTTACATCAGTTGTTATATGAAGATATTCTGGGTCACAACAAAAAATTCATGACCATATTATATTACTTTCAGAGCTAATTTTTCTTGAACTGAACTAGAATCATAAAAAGTTTATTATAATATTTACAAATTATTGGCTACGAACACTTATATTGAATATAAAAAAATCATTAATAAAGTTAGATTTTCTAAAGAGCTTAATAGTCAAGTAACTCACAAAAGTATTGGGGTTCATTCAACAAATCTAACTTCATATTTTTGTTCATTATAAGTCTTCGTGTAGCCAAAAATAATGCAGTATTGCATCCACCTTTAATAGCATCATCATTATTAATCATTTTCAGTTAGGAAATTATTAAACATAGATGATAGTTATTCACTGCAAACAGCCTAATTACCACCAAATGCTTATTGGAATATTTTATACCAAGATTCCATTCCTAAATAATCAAATTTTAAATAAATTTAAATAATACAATTACATGCTACTTTTCTGCACTTACCAGCAAGAGTTATAAGTGTTGATTCTGTACTATTTGGTGTTTGCACTAAAAATCAAAAGCAACAATAGAAAATTAAATTTAAAAAAACTTTCAATATTGTATGGTTAATAAAATTCCTTTTAACTTGAAAACATGTCATTGATAAAATTTAAGTCAATGCAAATTTTGCCCAGATACCTCAAGTCGTCATCTAATTTTTAATCAAAACTTAATCAATGACATATTCTTATGTTTGGATGTAGTGTATATCAATAACATCTTCATGCCAAGCTTGTGTAATTAAAATAGGATTATGAAAAGGTTTACAGAATATTGTTCAGAAATAACTTTATTGAATGGGAAAACTGGCTTAATTAAACTCTAAAATAAAGTCAGAGACATCAAAACCTAACTTATTGATTCTGCCAAATGGTGAAATTTCAGAAAATATTATAAAAAAAGTCATATGTAAACACTTTCTGTATAAATTATAGATTTACTAGAAAGATTAAATTGATTAGCATACCAAACTGGTCATGCAATAGCTAACTAGCATACAGATTATTCCACTACTTTAGATAATAGTATTGATTAGGTACAATGGATTAATGTCTCCAAGACATGAGAAAAATGAATCTTAAAATAATTTGAGTTTATTTTTAATTGCTATTAACTTATCCTGCTTTTTTCAAATAATATAAATAATATTAGTGAACTTGAGAATTCAAATAAATTAACTTATTTCAAAATTGTGTACTACCTAATTTATTTACATGGTTTTGTTCACGAGAAGCTAAACAATGCCATGACATTAGTGCTACATAATCTACTATAATAAATATATGTAAGCAGCTACCTGACAATGGTAGTGATGTAGTTGGCAAGTCTTCTGTAGGAGAGTTTGATCTAGTTGTTAGGGTTGGTGAAGTAGTTGACACAGGAAATTCTGGTTCTGATTGTAGCTGCACCATATTATTACCAAAGGAACATATCAGGGAGAAGTTGGTGGTCATAGTAACGAACACAAATGAAGTTGTTTCAAAGGGACTCCGAGAACTAAGAATAGCTAGAAGAGACACCATAGTTGTATCTGTTGAAAGAACTTTTCGTGCAATACCAATTTCATCCATTGCAGTAAAGCCTACAGCTCTGATCGTAGTTCCCACATTTTGTGATGAACTATTCGTACCACATACAAAAATATGTAAGGTACTATTCTGCTGCAGTATAGGAAAGCTTAGCACGTAATCCAGAGCCACTTGAGCTGTAGATTTAATTGAATCTGTGTATTCATTATAAGTCGGATTTTCATTGGTACTAGCAAAATCAATTTCATCATTGTTATTGCAAGATAATATCAAATTTAGTTCATCACTTTCAAAAGCAGAAATAATCATAATTGATTTAAGTTCAGTCTTGTTGAGCACATTTCTGGCATATATTAAGGTTGTTGTATAGTTGTAATTACTTCGAATACTTACTACTGCATCTCCAACATCATTTATTCCGTATCCACCGGACGATGTAGAATTGATTCCCCATTGTATAACTGTACCATGAGCAGTACAGCAAAAATAATGATCCACTAAATTTGGAGACTTTAGCCGTTCAACTTTTCTCAAGCTCTGTAAATTTACTGCTTTAGATATAGATTCATTTGCCATTTCCAATAAAGCCACCATTATTAAAATGCAATCAATTAATCCAGGTGTACTTGGATTCTAAAATAACACACAAATTATTGCATAGTTAAGTCAGAATTAGATTACATTCAAATTCCCCTGCCACTGCATCACAGTAAAATGATAGCATTGTTTCCATAGAATGTAAAGTGAATGTGTGTGTCCAAAAAAATTGACAAATTTTGAATATGGTCGTACATTGTACTATAAAATAATTCCACTCAGCAGTTCGAGAGAAAGAGAGATAAGAGAACAGAGAAGAAGAGGGAAGAGAAAAGATAAAGAAGAATACTTAATTAGATAGTTGAAATTTTTTTATGTTGACTTAGTTCTATGATCTCTGTCACACTGACTAGGCATTCAGCCTAGTGTAAATAGGACCTAGCTGTGTAGCTAGTGAGGGGACCTAATGGGAAGGACTTTACTATCCTGACGTCTTCCCGTACAAGGCTCGCCGTCGGATTGGCGATCTTGTGGCAGTAACTTTCGGGATGTCGGATGATGATCGAGTAGATAACTCGATGTTAGCTAGTTTGAATAATTTGCCGTGTGGGTGGGTCGGTATTTAAAACTTCACTGGTTCGATAGTAATAGATATTCATACTAGGAAAATAACTGAGAAATAATAAGAGAATACAATAATTATAACAACTTGTAACAACGGTTAGCATGGACCGCACCTAGCCTTGAGCGGCCATAGCAAGACTTCACAAAAATAAAGCGCATGTGTAGCTAGTATAGTTAAATATTCTGTCGAATGTTCGTGGAGGTTATGATATGCCTGTACATTCTGTACCAAGAATATTTGCATGTTTACATGTGCTTGCTGTTTGTGTACGGGTTTATGAAGTATCGACCAGAAGTGAGTATGCGCATGTGCAGTGGACATGTACTTAACTCGTTGTTCTTGTGCATTGAATTTCAGTTATCTTGGTAGTATTTTAATTACGCATTAACTTGGGCTAATCGGTCTGGTGAAAGTTGCAGGTTAGCTTAGCTGGCAAATTTAGCCTGGACTCAATCCGTACGACTGGTCACGTCTCGAAAACTGGTGGCGGCGTACCTCTGGTCTCCCTTGCTGCAGTGATAGCAGAGTTTGGTCAATCCCTTTCATCTTCAGATCCAGAGGACGAATCTTGGCGGAAGCGGTGCTTCGAGGACTTTGGTTATTCGTCTTTCGAAGTTCTAAATAAGTCTATGCTATTGGAATAATACTAAACCTTATTTGTGTTGTGTGTTTCTTTGTTTAATATTATTGCCCACTGCACGTGGTTGTACATTTTGTAAGTTTTGTATTTATTTTCTGTTCCTTGTAGGTTTATGAATTCTCCTGTTGTCTTCTACCAAGAGTGGATGACGGGGATAGTGAGGCTGGACAGAAAGTGCAAGAATTGTCTTACTGGAGATGAGTCCAAGTGAGTTTTGTAAAGATAGCATTTCAGAGTTTACTAGAGAGAATACTCCCCAAAGTGTTATGTGTGCTGAGTTAAATCCTGTTGTGAAAGGATAATGTTGAGATTTCCAGTGAGCTGGATTGAATTAGTGCTGTTGATGTTGATGTTAGAAAATCTATGTATGGGAGGGGATGTGTGTGTGAGTCCTCCTCTGAGAGAAGTGGTGAGAGAGACTTGGTGATTTCTCCAGGATTACCTGTGAGAGCTGGTGGTGATAAGCCCAGTACAAGGGAACTGTTGTTGTTCAAGGGCTTGATTTCAAAGATAAACTCTGGGTCTGAGTCACGAGTAGACACCATCAACAATTAGGGTAAGATGGTGGAGAGTAGTCCTTCTTACAATGAGGGGTCAGATATTGGCCAGTACATATTGTTCCTTAGGCAGAGTTGGAAAAGATTGAGGCGACTTTAGAGATTACTGGATTAACTGAAGGGAATGTGAATGTTACGTTGGATAATTTGTCTCTGGAGGCTTTGGGTAAGGAGAGAGTTCTGAATGTTGCTGTTGCAAATCCTGAAATGCAGCAGGAAAATATTTTGTTAGCGGTCACTTCCCTCTTAGTGACGAGGCAAAGAGGAGGCTTGCTTTAGCTGCACTCAGTTCGTCCGGGATGAGGAGTAGAGGTTATAACTCCCTAAGTTGTTGTTGAAGGAGATAACTCTGTAAAATGATCCATGCAGAGTAAAGAAGATAATAATTTGGAGTTAGCCAGGAGGGATGTTGATTGGTTCCACCTGTTGCCTCGGATGATATTGTGGTCAGGGAGGACTTACCAGCCAGCAGTGCACACTATCATAGTCAGTGCTAGTTGAATTGGCTCGACTGCAAGCGCGGTAAATGAGTAATGAATTTAGTACTAAACCTGAAGCAATTTAGTCATGTGAATCTAAGGCAAATATGCGCGCAAATGTCAATGTTGCACATAAAACGAAGGTGCGCGTTAATTCTGTATCTGTCGTAAGAAGTTTAGTGTAGTTTGTGGGAGTTTTTTCGGGGGCTGTTCAGCTCAATTCGTCGGTTTTCAAACTATATTTATGTTTTACATGCAGTAATGTGCAGCAAATGGAAAAAGCAAACTGGTGAGACATTCTTCAAAAGAGAAGCAGTTGATTCTACCTACTTTGTCCCAAGCAATATTTTGAAATTCACAAGATTCAGCAGTACAGCACTGTTAACTTGTAGCTAAATATAAATAACAAATAGCTTAACTGTGGCTGTATTGCAAGTTACTAGCTAAATGATGGCTATATAACTCTGAAATAATATTGGCTATTGGCATTTGTTATTGAACAGGTAGACAAACTTATCAACATCCTAATCAGATGGTCCTGTACCCTTCTGCGACAACAGGACACCACACCTATACTGTTTCCACACTTGCAACTTAAGCTACCACGATACAAAACTAGAAACTCCGCCACCAGAGAAGAAGCCGCTCATTGTTCACAAAAATGCTTAATGAAGACCTTCCGCGCAATCAAATGAACAGTGCCATGTGACTAAAAGTGGGCATGTTTTGAGCGGGAAACTTGTGGGTTTTTTTAATTCCCATAGACTTTTGTGTTGAGTTGGAATAGCACTTTCTCTCCGGTTTTGGAGTATACTGAGGAAATATTTTTAAGCGCTTCGGCGTAATGATGCAAACATCGGATGCATAGCTGTTGCCATTCTAAATTTATTTAAGTTTTTTTCTGGCCAATTCAACTTGGACGGACTATTGTTGGCGTTACTGATGTTGCAGGTGCTGAGGTTGTGGAGTGTGCTGGAGAGATTGCTGTATTGGATGGCTTAGGTTGTCCTAGCTTGGTGGATGTTTCCGATTAGGAGAAGTTGAAGGTAAAAATTTTGGAGGGATCTTTCTTTAAAACATTGTATTGAGTTAGGGAAGAGAGAAAGCATGGGTTATTATTTAGTGGAGGGCTGTTGTTTCAGAGTAGAGTGGATGACACTGGTATTTTGTGTCCTAGATTAATGTTGCCAGAGGGTAGAACAAAGTTTGTATTGCAACTTGCTCACAATAAGATGGGTCATGTTGGGATTAAGACAATGGGCTTTACTGAACGCTAAGTTCACTTGGCATGGGATGGTGAAAGACTACAAGAGTTTGTTCATTCTTGTAATGAGTGTCTGATAATTAAAGCTGGGATATATATGACCACCCTTATAAATATTGGTATTCAGGGGACTTCAATGTATATACATTGGCTTCAGAAAGAAACCAGTATATCAATGTGGGTCCTGCCTCCCAGATGGAGGAAAAGAAGATGAAGAAGAAAAAGAAGAGAAAAAGAGTAAAGAGTAGAGAAGAAGAACAGAGAAATAGTTAGCTAGAGATTATATGTACTGTCTAGTTGTGTTTTACATAGATGCGTGTGCGAGCTGTAATAGTTAGTTCGTATGTGTGTTTGTTTGTATTTAATTTGGGTATGCATCGATGAACGCTATATAAACTGCCTGATGCATGCCCGGGTTGCCTTCTTACTCGTGTTCAATTCTTGGCTTAAACCCTAAGGGGTCCGTTGGTGAGGAGCCTAGCTAACTCTTCACATCCTGTTAAGGTCTTCGAGGTACGAGGAAAGACTGGAGGCAAGCGTAACTTTGGTTTAGTCCAAGTAATTAGTAGCTCGATTGGCTATTCTAGCCCTCTCACCAGCAGATAAAATTCAATATTTTTATTTTTTCTATATGAATAATGTTTAAAAATAAATATATAATCAGGAGTTCAAAAAATTACCTAGCAACCATATATCCCATGAAAGTACATGTATTGTTCAACATTTCCTCCCTTGGTCAAATTTGGTTGCTTAGCAACAAACCACAAAGTGGTTATTTGGACCACAATATAACTATATCATAACAAAGTGATCTGTATGCGTTCCAGTGCAATACTAACAATTGTTTGTGCATGATTAGATATTTTTTACTGTTGTAATGGACTGTTATCTCAGCCAGCAATGCTGTTGCTCACTGATGAGACCAGGGGAGGCGTGACTGATAGCTGGGCAGAAGAACATCAAGAATAAAAGAATATTTTGCTAACAATTCCAGTCCTCTGCACACACTCACTCTTCCTTCTAGCCATATTCTTACTCATACTCTTCATTTTTCATCCATTCATTACTTTGTCAACCTTTCTTCATGCTTTCAACATAATCATTATACCATAATCTCAATATTCAAACCTTGCAGAAGTAGAGACATCATCCTTTGAATGAATAGGAAGTCCAAAGTAATTCAGAGGTAGCTCAGTCAAATCATTACTCATTGTTGGGAGTTTGTAAAAAAAAAGTTTATGGCTGTGACCAAATTAGCGCCTTATTCCTGGGAAAGCTATTAGGCTTAATAAAACTTACTCCATGTTCCTGGGAAAATTATTTCTTTTCTTTTTTTCCAATATACTGCGTAAATAGCTGTTTTTCTTACCTGGAATATCAAGTTCCATATCCCCTTTGACATAGCTGCTGGTATGTTCACTACCTACAGTGCTCTAGTAGCTCTCCAGTTGAAAACTAGTAGTTTCCTCAACCGGCAACGAAATGACAGCTTTAGCGGGAAAGTCCAATGCTCTATCCTCGACAGTAGTACCTCTGCGGTAGCTATACAGCTCCTGTGCCCCTTACCTCTTAAGTTCGCAGTCGAAAACGTCATCGCAGACAAGATCCAACGCCTAACGTCAAGTTTATTTTTAGCCCAACTACCTTAGTTACGTAGTAGCTATTTCTATTCTAAAAATACATGCAATAGAACAACACATTTAGCGGTGATCTGGACGTTGCAGCTAAGAAGCTTCAGCATTCATCATTTAGGGGGGAAAATTTCCCGCATTACGTCATCCTTGAGCGCCTATAGGAGCTTGTGCCCGTGAATGGGCTAGCTGCATTCCAGGCATTGTAGTTGCATGCTGAGTTAGTAAAGTCTCAACAATGCCTGGTGCTAAATATCTACTATTTGAAATAGACCACCGACTTGACCCCACCGATGGCTAAATAAACTGACTAAAGCTACCTTTGACTGGGTTGTAAATTCCAGCCGTTTGACTCGCCTTCAGAATTAGTCCAAGTGTATACAATTTACGAATAAATATTATTAATAGTAAATTACAAGAACAACATCAAAGGCAGTCGGTGAGCACAAAAAGAACTAGTAGAGGTAGTAACCTTCCAAAATGAGAGTTGATACCAAAAGAATAATAGAGAGAGAAAAGTCCAAATCATAAAGTTTAGAGAGAGAACCAACAACTGAACAAGGAAGAGAAAGCAATCAGTATAAGAAAGTAATTCTAACAGCAATTAGTGTGAGAGACAGAAATACGAATACTAGTGAGTGAATGAAAGCGTGAACTAGTTCAAATGTAAATTAGTATTTATGATCATAAGTTAGTTTTCATGCAGTGGCTTCAACACAATTGTCTTATGGCCATGGAAATCCTAAAGACAAGGATGTTTTAAGTTGAACACTGTGTAAGAAGTGAGTTTTATGTAGCAAATTGAAGCTACACCAGCAACTTCCTCAGTCACTTGCTCACTTACCACCCAACTATATTCAGTAAGGTTGAACAAAAAGAAGCTTACTCAAGAGCAGTCAAGCTCATCTTCATGTATTGCTTCAGGAAGGACTGGTGGCAGCATAACTATACCTTTAGTTGATGTCCCAAGCAGTATGATTACAGCAGAAGAAATATAGAAAATATAGTAATATGTAGTATACTATAATCGATGGTGCTGATAGCCAAGCTTTACTGAGAATGAACAACGTTGGGAACAAGCAATTACAGATGATAGACAGACCAATCTCGTCAGATCCATTCAAATCTGTGGCTGTTGACATGGTTAGGCCTTTGCCCAAGGTTAATGGTCGCATCAGGTTCCTTTTAACTTTCGTTTGTCTTGCTAGCCGGAAACGGGTACTTCCTATGAGGTGACTGATGGGTAGGTTAACATTTTACCAGAACTGGTTTTCCTTTGAATATCTTATTGCATAGGGGCAGTGTTATTCTTGGGGAAAGTGACTAAGAGACTGTTTAAAATTTTGGGCATTGATTCCGATTCCATTCACACATCTTCATACAGACCTCAAAGTAATGGCATGGAAGAGCGTCTGCATGGCATTCAAAATCAGTGCGCTATGGCTGTGGATAACGGGGTGGACTGGTTTGTTTTCTTGCTGATGACCCTGTTTGCCATTCGACTAGTGACTAACCGGCACACTGGGTTATCCCCTCATGAGCTAGTATTTGGGAGGAAGGTGAGAGGTCCACTGGGTAAAGTATTATGCAGGTTGGGTGGAGGATTGTTATAAGTCTATGAATGTGTTTGCTTGGATGGAAAGGTTGAATGAGCATTTGAAACTTCTGAATGAAGCAGCGGTGGCAAATCGTTGATAAACCAGTAAGAAGAGAGCTGTGTACTATAACAGGAATAAATTGTTGAGACAGTTGGATGTGGGCTGTAAGGTTCTATTACAGCTCCCAGGGTTACATTATGTGTTCGAAGCGTCTTGGGAAGGCTGTACATTGTGACTGAGAAGTTATCAGGTGTCTGCAGAGAAGCGGGAAAGTCTAATAGAGTAGTCCACATTAATAGTACAAAGATGTTCCAACAGAGGAGTGTCGCTGTGAATTCAGTATGTATAGTGGCTAAGAATAACAAAGAGATGAGTGAAATTTGGAATTTTGGAAGTTGAACAGTGTGATGGGTATAATGAGGAAACTCTACTGAGACGGTTGTCTGGTTTGTCAGATATTTTTGGCTCTGAATCTGGGTTGTGCAGGGTTCGTAGTTGTGTCATTGAAGTCAAAGAAGGCTGTTTAGTTGTTAACCTACCCCACATCAAGAGCCCATGCACATCAGTGACAGTAAGATAAAGAAGTTGTTAGAGGGAGAGTGAGGTGGAATGGACCAGTCCTATTGTGCCTGTAAAAAAGAAGGATGGTGGGATAAGGTTATGCATGGATTTTTAGGGAGTTCAATAGAGTGACTCCATTGAGTAGGTATTGGTTGCCTTGTTTGTCTGGGATTCTTGACAAAGTTGGTAGATGCTCTGTTTTATCAAAGTTGAACTTGACTTCTGGGCTCCACCAAATCAAATTGGATTAGAGTTCTCAAGACCTGACAACTATTGTGTGTCCAGCTGGATGTTACAAGCATGCTAGAATGCCTTTCAGACTGAAGAATGCTCCAGCAGTATTCCAGTCCATCCTTGAAAGTGTGCTGAGGCCAGTAGCAAGTGTATGTGCAAATTATATAAATGATATAATTGTTTTCAGTGAGCCATGGGAGGATTATTTTGGCAGATTTGGAAAGAGTTATCAGGCCCGTAGCAAGCACTTGGAAAGTGGTCAGGTGGGAAGCTAGCCTTATTCATAGATAATAGCTATTGATTTTAATAATACATTATTAGAATTTTGCAAATATATTTGAGCGATGATCTGAGCAAATAAAATCATTCACCAATAGCTTGAGGTCCAATGAATCAGTCCTTTCTTTGTGCACATGTAGAAGCATTAGGTAATTTAGACGTTCTTGAGTCATGGTTGTCCGTAAATAACTTTTAACCCGTCTTAATGCACTAAAAGATCTCTCTGATGATGCATTGGTAGCTGGCATT
>WLWI01002020.1_pt1 | contig 17566 bp, 9 predicted proteins | sample 6701501 | NCBI WGS metagenome assembly WLWI01 (sample SAMN12718690, study PRJNA515312) | sponge metagenome | isolation source: marine sponge | host: Mycale hentscheli | place: New Zealand: South Island, Marlborough, Capsize Point | collected 2014-11-01
GGCTTGTGCTACAGCTTCTAAATTAGGAGGACGGCATCCCAAGGCCCCGTGCAGCCTACTGGTAGAATAAATTAGAAAACTTTAGATGCCGCGTTTAGGTCGATTTTCCCAAAACCGGTCACATTTTATTGTTGAACTAATATAATATTGGTATACAATACATCAAACAATATTATTTCTATTTTTTATTTTATTTTTATTGATGTGAAAAGTGGAATTTTTTGGGGAAAAAAAATGTTTTTTTAAAGTATTAGTAGAGGGCTTAAATATTATTCAATTTTCTCAATCAAAAAATGAGGGGAATCCCAAACTCTTGGTCTATTTAGTGATATATGGTTGCTATGGGGTTTTCCCAGCCAGCATCGAGTCAAAAAAATAAAACGGCAATGCTCTATTCCGCAGTTGAAAATTTTATTTTTTCGCGCGCGTCCAAACAATTCAGGAACGAAAGGGTTAACCTTGTCACCTTACTCGTATAAGCACAATCTGACACTTTGTCAGACCACCTGTATTTACCCTCAGCGAGAGAATGTTATCTGTTGTCTGTCTGTCTGTCATGCTCTGATTTTGGAGATTACTTACAATTAACTGTTGAGGTATGCACTTAATTTGAAGGACAATTTAAGACCTTTTGTTGTGATACTTTTTGAGAAAACACGAAGCTACAGCTCCGTATAGTTACGAATTTTTGTGGGTAACACCCATTTTGTCACATGTTATCATGTGAGCTATTAATTTCTTGCAGCAAAAGGTAGTTTTCTTTATGCTCAAAAGTTAAGTACTTGCTTAAATTTGACTTGTGTGTTAAAACTATCTCTGAGTCTGTTGGATTCCATTATTAAGACGCATTTACATCTACTGTTTTCATTGCACACCTTTGTTTACACTTGATAGGTCTGAGAAATGATTTAATAGCTAGCTAGTGTGTAGTGGCGCTGAGGGAGCGCACCTATGGTGCTTCATTAAGTTATAATTTGCCAGTGACACTTAATATTCTAACTTGATTATTATCCTCAGGTGGTTTGTTGTTTACGGTTTTCAGCTTACAAAATTGTGTTGGGATTGCGTTGGGTACATCCTTCAGGGTTTTATGGTTGTGAAAAGCCTTAGCTTTGTGCATAATCTATTTTTATTTTTAGGAAATTTGTAGCTGATATAATTGACAAAAGATTTTTTTTCTTTGCAAGGTGATGTTTCCGGCTTTATCATGAAGGGACTCAAGTCTCCTTACATTATTGTGTTGGAGCATGGGGAGCAAGCTTTCCTTGGATTATAGTGGGAAAATTACACTGATTATAGTGGGAAAATTACACTGATTATAGTGGGACTCTCACACCTTATAGAGTGGGACATTCACACTTAAATATTGGTGTGATTCTGCCACCAAGTTTGGTGGGACTGTGGAGACAAAGCTGTCCCACCAAGTTTGGTGGGATATTCCCACCACTTTTTTTACAGTGTAGAATGCCTGAAACTCCTCAGGAAACTATGATTGAATGCTCTTTGTGTAATGAATGGTACCATCTTACTTGCCAATCTGTGCCAAAGCAGCGATCAACAGTACTAGTGTTGAATGGTTTTGTACTCATTGTATCAACTAATTTTTCTTTTATGTGTTTGATCAGTTGTATCATCAGTTTTAAAGTCTAATGTTGACACCATATATAATATATATCGATGACTGCCATGTCAGTGATGAGAAGACGTACTCTAGTGGTTATAATACTTAGCTATGTTATTCTTCAATTTCAATATTGTTAGCTACAAGCTACATGCATTCTGGAATTTTATGTATTCAGTACAGGCAGACAAACTGAACTTCCGAAAATATCTAATAAACTTTACACTAACTAATGAGAAAAATAAAAAAATTGCATAGCTATGAGCCAACCATTCTATACAGGTACTATAATTCCCATGTTGCTGGTGGTGGTATTTTCCAAGAATTCTTTCACAATGAGACCAATTTAACATACACCCTGAAAAAACAAATACACAGTGTCAGAGTTTATAAGCACCTACATGTCATACTTTAGTTATAAATCCGAGTTTATTCACACTAGCTTGAGCAGACTACTTACTTTTGAGGATGAAGGTAATGAACTGTCTAGTACAACTATCGTCCTCAAAATAATCTTGTAAAATAGTTCCAGTCTGTTCCATTGGACTAGAATTGACTTAACAATATAATTGTGAGTGACTTGTTGTGTCTGGTATGCTCCTTACACAAAACTCTTAGGCGGACCATTTTTTTTTTAAACGCGGACATATTTCAACGACAAAAGTGGTCTGAGGAGGACATTTCTTTGCGAAAAAAATGGTCCGGCCGGACCTTTTTTAGTGGGACCGTTTTTTTTTGTGACAGGACCCCCATTGAACAATTACTGACTCAAAAAACAGCAGCTATTTTCCCTCAAGGATGCAGTACCACCGAAACATACGATAATTAGTGATTCAGTAGAATACCACAAAACCCGCCCGTAACTAGATCCAATTTATTTAACACGAATTGACTATTGTGGGCGACTCGCGAGATTTCACCTCAAAGAACTACTAGTACTAGGGCAGAAGCAGCAGTGTAGATAATTAATAATTTTTAGTTCACTTTCTAAAAAATATTCCCAAAACAATAATATTAAATCATAACTCCATAGTAGCAGGCCATAATCAAATAGCTACAATATGAAATGGACAAAACCAAAGATTCTGAAATGTGCAATACTATTTAAGTGGATCCAAGGAGCAGTGTCTCTTCATTGACCTCTCCACTGGAGAGCCATGTCCTCTCTTCTAATAAATAACCAGGATGTAGTATTGTTCCGCATTGCGAAGGTTGAGGCCCCCAAGGGAACAATACTACATCCTTAGGAGAGCTGAAGGTCTACTTTTCTCTCCTCTGGAGAACAAGGAAGCCATGTCTTCTGCTCTGCACTTTTGTTGTGAACCTGCTGGTTGTACCCTATAACCAAGGAGTAGCGTCTTCTCATAATGGGAGCTCATCTATTTCTATGAAGAACATGCAGCACCTTCTCCTTTCTCTCCTGTGAGGTAGATTAGACTAATTATTATGATCCAAAATTTGATACAAAACATTCATAGTGTAGAGTGTGCTCGTATTGTTACTCTGTTCGTGCTGAATATTCCAATCCTAGCTGCTAAAGCTATCTCCCACAAGTCTCTTCCACTATACAAGATTTTCCTTTCTTTTAATTTTTTTAATTTTATTAATTATCATGTAAAGCATTGATGTTGCTTTACTTTTATTAACTTGAACACATTTAAATGTATGTAAATCTAAAGATATTTGCAGTTGGCACTAGTAGTAAGTACTATCAATCACAAAATAATTCCTTTAACCTTGTTTTGGGCTCACTACAAAATATTGATCTCTATGAATATTTATTTAATGGCAAGGGAGATATCATTTATCACAACTCAGGGCTCACCTTAAACAAATACCAGATAGTCATGTTAACTGGCTTGGCAATAGAACTAATATCAAATAACCCTTATCTCCAACCATTCATACTATAAGTATTGATTACTATTATCAATCATTACAATTTTACATACATAATTTTTCATCTGAGATGGTTGTTACCCACTAAGGAGTAGCTCAGTTCCCCAACTTTACTGTTATACTACTCTCAAGCTATTTATTTATGTAACAGAATTTGAGTGGAATTACACCTAGCGGCCTGGATGGAATCCTGCTACTCCTGTCAGCCCCTGCTCCTATCTGGGGGAAGATACCATCCATAGCTGCAGTGGTGTGCAGCAGGGGGACCCTCTCGGCCCATTGGGTTTTGCTCTAACCCTCCAGCCCCTGCTCGAGCGCCTGCAGGCTGACGTTTCAGGTATCTGCCTCAACGTGTGGAACCTGGACGACGGCACCCTGATGGGCTCCCCAGAGGACCTTGCTGCTGTCCTGCACATCGTAGAGCGCGAAGGTCCCCCCCAGGGCCTCCATCTCAACCACTCCATGTCTCTCCTCTACATCCCAGAGGACGCTGTCCAGGCTCAGTCTGTCCTCCCAACAGACATTCCCACCACCCGCAGAGGTTTCTCTCTCCTGGGATGTCCCATCGGTCCACCCGACTACTACGAAGCTGAAGGAATACCTTGGAGCGCTACGTGGTGTTGGCGACTCTCAGGTGGAGTGCACCCTTTTGCGCTCTTGCCTTGCCCTTCCCTAGGTCTCCTTCATCCTTCGCGCCTGCCCTCCCAGTCACATCCAACACACCGCTGCCGAGTTTGACAGATCCATTCGCTGCACCTTGGAGACCATTGTAAGTGGCCCAGTTTCCCACTGGTCCTGGTTGAAGGCATCTCTCCCATGTAGTCGTGGGGGCCTCAACCTTCGCAATGCGCTATGCCACTCACCAGCCGCCTTTCTCGCCTCCACCTCTGTAACAAAGTCTCTGGTGCTACAGATCATCGCCAGCCCACCAGACCCATCTCCACACATCACCCCGACTGTTTCGCGCCTGGCCATAGAAGCCGCCGTCCCAGATTGGAAGTGCCTAGACGACATCGACTTCCCTCTCCGGTAGAAATGCCTTAGTCATGTTGATCGCGGGCCCTTGCCTTGTCTTCCAGCCTCCCCCATGCCGGAGACTGGCTGAACATCATCCCCTCCACCACCCTCGGCCTCCATCTCCACGACCGAGAGTTCCGGTGCTGCCTGCGCTACTGGCTTGGGGTTCCCCTCCACAGCTCGTCACACCCCTGCCCAGAATGCCACCTTACTGCTGATGCGTACGGTGATCACCAGGTCGGCTGCGGGGGGAATAGAGATCGCATTGCCCGTCACTATGCTGTCTGTGACGCCATCCACGCTGCTGCCCAGTCCGCTGCTCTGGCTCCCTCCAAGGAGACCCCTGGCTTACTGCCTGGCTCGCAGGCTCGCCTGGGCGACATCTTCATTCCATGCTGGAGCCTGGATGTCCAACTGCCTTTGATGTGCTTGTCATCAGCCCGCTAGATGAGCTCATCAACGCTCAGGCTGCCCAAACACATGGCCATGCCCTCCAAGTTGGTGTGCAGAGAAAGCTTGCAGCCAACCTCTCAGCATGCCGCTCTTCCGGGACGGACTTCGTCCCTCTGGTGGCTGAGACACTAGGTGGGCTGGCTGAGGACACCATCCGTACCATCACCAACATCAGCAGGGCCATTGAGAATCGATGCAGGCACTTCTGACTCCACCCCAACTACCAGTCACCTGTTTGGCCGCGTGGCAGTTGCTTTATGGCGGGACAATGCATCCCTGTGGCTCCACCGTCTCCCCACCATACCTCCCCCTGGACGGTGTAGTCTGAACTTTTTGTATATTTATTGTCTTTTTTTTACCAGTTGTATAACTGATCTTTTACCTCTTTGAATGACTACTTTTAAAACTTGAGTACGCCGTTAAGTATAGGGAAACGTTAATTATACCGGAAGTGGAAATTCAATTTATATACAGCCCAGTTTAACTTCCAGTTTCTCTGCGCGTCGAAGGTTTTACACATTATTTATAGTAATTTTGAGTATACAAATATGTATATGTAGCATTTATACGGGAAAATAGTGAGTAGTTTCATAACGATAGTTTACATTGGAATATACTGGATGAAAATAGTACATTTTTGTGCTCATTTATAAGTCTAATGTAAAACTCTACTTTGTCAATATATAGTTCTTGAAATTAAAATGTCACTATTAAGATATTTTAAAATTGACTACATATATTATATGCTCACATAGAACTTGAATAAAATCATTAAACCTCGATACATCAAATAAAATACCATTAAACATATAAATAGGCTTATGTGTAGTGTGTAGTAATAATGACTGTGATAGGAAAACAGCTAATGGTATATTATTCCCATTACTTCATTTAATTATTGCTTAGTGCAAATATGAAAATATGTTTGTCAAGCCCTGCTTACACTGGGATGTTCAAGATACTATCCAAGTATATATGGATACATCTTCCACTATTGAGAGTTCACTCTTATTTAAATAACATTTGTGATAGTATGTAGAAAATAAATTAAATGAAAAGACTGACATTATCTTATTTATTAAATTTATATTTTACTTATTTCATTTTGAAAATACACTATATACGTGCATTGTTTATAAAATGTGCGATGGGCAGTTATGATGCAGAATGTAAAGTTACAATTACTTACATGTATTGACAAGAATTGTATCTAATCTCAAGTTCAAACAATGGACTTTTTATTAGTTGATATAACAACTTTATACTTGTAATAAAAAATATAGGGATATTTATTCTATTATTAAGAGTTCACACTCATTAAAAGAAGAATTGCAATAGTATGCAGAAGTATTCAGCAATTAATTATTTATTAATGCATCTTTTGAAAACTAACCGTCAATCTAATTTATTTTATTTTGATAATCCAATGCTGAAACTGAAGCTATAAAATAATATAATCTAAAATACACTATATACGTGCATTGTTTATAAAATGTACTATGGACAGTTACGATGCAGGATATAAAGTTACAATAACTGGTACGTATTGACAAAAATGAGTTGAATCAATGAACATTTTTTGTAATGACAACTTCTAGTTAGAGTGTAATCACAACTGCTAGTTGGAATTTAGCTAATTTGAATCAGAAATGATAAATACTCTATGTAAGCAAAGCATGTTCAAAAAGTGACTGATAGAAATATTATGTAACTGTGTTACAGTTTAGTATAAAAGCTAAATTTTAGCACTCGCCATATTAGTTAATCACATGAAAATTCTCTGTAATAAAATTAAGTGATATTAACAATGTGAATTTTTCATTTCAGCCATAAACTATACATTGATGGTTTTAAAATAAGCAACCTATACTTTATTGATTAGCTATATTCTATTCATGCGGATCCCAGAGTGGCTCAGGTAAGTTGGCCAGTTCACTAACATCAAATTAAATATATTAATCCAGAATCTGTACTTTTACATAGTACTGGATTGCTACTTTATGGTAATAATTTCAATGGATGAAATACACCAAACATTGATATTCTATAACATTGATATTCTAAACGTTGATATTATATTAACAATTTTATAATGTATGATATTTGTAAGAAAAATGACATTGTCCATTGATGATTACTTTTTATTCTTCAAATGTTAATAGTCTCATACATATCTAAGAAGTGAATTCAGTTGCTGAAATAGTTAGAGTATTACAATCTGAGTCAACAGCTTACCATCATTGTTCAAGTCATTTGCAATCAAATGATTATCAGCAGAAATTTCCCTCTATATTGACAAATATTGGATAATTTGCATCAATCAGCATTAGAAATGTATAAAATGTTATTGTTTTAATAATAAATTGCAATAAAGATTTAGTCATTCACCTTATATACACTTACATAATGTATAACTTCATAATTTCTTTCTTAGCCTTATTTTACTCATTAGATGTATTCTCTCTCTTTCATAGCTTTTTTATGTAATATGTAACAAAATACATTGGTTAAAATGAGAAGTAGAAAAACAATATTTCCTATGTACACTATTATATATTATGTTGTCATACTTTTCTTGTTAATATCTGTGAGCAATTTATTTGTGAAGATTTCTAAAAAAATCAACATATATTCAGCTATTAAAATTTATTTATTATTATTCTCTTACCACCTTTGTATGACCACTGTGATCCGTAAAACTGAAAGATAAATGGAATTTCCTTCACTCATCATAATTATAAATATTATGAACCTTACCTAGACGATTGATTCTGACCTTTACCTGAATTAGAATGATGACAATTATTACATTGAAAATATTTTAACTTCACTTACTTTTCCTTTTCATTGTGATTGTAAATACTACTATTATTATGACATGAATAATGATGGTCAGAAGACATGTCACAGCTACACTCAGTATAATTGGAATCAAAGAACATGAATTTAGAACTTCTTTCTTGCATTGTTCACACATACTCAGAGAATCCTTGTCATCAAACTGACATGTACAATTTAACGCTACGAATGTAGAATTGATAGCTAATGGAGAATCTGAAAATTTTATACATTATACAAAATATATAATAATCATTCATAATAACATTAGTATTAATAAACTTTTCCTTTTAAATATGAAATTTTTTTTTTTGAATTTAGATTAAGTTAGTTGTGTGTGTATGTATGCAAAAATACATTGTTAGTATGAATCAATCATTTAGCAGAAGATATTTGTTACAGTTTTACTAAATAAATTGACTTTAATACCGAAATTCTCACATAATTAAATTAATCCACTAAAGATAATACAAAAAAAAACATGTTGCTACAATAATTACTTACTGGTAATTGATGTTATAGGTAGTGTGTCATCCCAGAAGTCTATTCCCCAAGTTTCATTTATGCATTGAATAATCATATTATTATATAATAAATGTACTTGCATTCGGGTACTGTTGGTAATGCTATAAAATGATATTGTGGAAGATTTTATCAGCTTACATTCTAAAAAAATATATACGGAGATTTCACCATTATAAGTCTTTAGTATAACTAGTATTATTGAATGTTAAGATAAAATACATTTAGTCTCAATATTCCAGCAGACTTACACTTGAATTAACTGAACATTCAATTGTAGTTACTTATAAAAGACAATCAATAAAACAATTACCTTTGTATGAATTTTGAAACTTACCTATTATAAAAGTAGAATATATCTTGTGTGGGCAATCATTGAGCGCTATAGTGATGTTGTGTACTGTACTGTTATCAGTGTTGTGGATGATGAGATATTCCTGTGTGTAGGATTCAGGAGGATATACTGTTATAACGTATCTTGAAGTATTGTAGAAGGATGGTGCCCATGTAACTCGGTAGTTTGAATGATCCACTGTAGTTGGTGTTAAAGTAATGTTCGATGGTACTACAGTATTTTCTACATATTGTAAAAAGACATTTATATTTATAGAGTCCTCCCTATTAGTGAACCACTGACTTACGATTTTGTGGGTAGTAAGCAAGTGTGTCAGAGTTACACCTCACACTTGCAGAAAGTGTAGCTTCAATAGTCAGGACAGTCAGAGAGAATGATGAATTACCATAAAGTATCTGAGCAATAACTTCTGTAGAATCTATCGTAGTTATTTTCATTCTCTGTCCTGTAGCTAGCGCAGAGTAATGAAAACTTAAATCACTAGAACTCTCCCCAGTACTATTACTAGTAACTCCCCAAATGGCTACTGAATCATGTTGAGAGCACACAAACTCAGCTATATCAGAGAAGCACAAGGTTCTGGTTGTGTTCACTTGATAGAGATCAGCTACACATGCTCCAAAGTAGTAAGTGACTATTATCAGATAGAAATACAATTCCTGAAGTCTGTATAACATTTTAAGAATCTTGGCTCACAATAGGCCGGTGATGGAATGACTGCAGGACCTTGATATAAAAGTTTTTATAAACAATTTGACTATGATAAGGTAGATAAAATGTTTAAAAAAACAACAACTTCTTATAATATAACTTAGATATTTATTATATTTATAGTATTTATTACATGAAGTCAGAGTGTGATATGGTGAAATATTACATGAGCATGCTAATTTATTTTCATAAGCCAGAGGAGAGTGAAAATAAAGCCTGAGAGTGAAATATCTTGTCATATCACTCTGACTGAGTGCAATAAGCATGATTTATTCCACACTAGATATCTTCACTGAAGTAGTTAGTACTAAAGAAGTAGTAACTCACAGCTATATTTGTTATAGGGGCTCCCCCACAGCTGATTTTTTAGCACCTTTGTCAAGTATGCCACACAGAAGGAAGGTAGCTGTAAAAACCAAGAAAAGTGACAAGTTTGGCTGGTTGCTATAACTACTAGGGTAATGAGCTTGCAAAATAGAATGTGATATAACAACATGAAAAATTATGAGTTATTTCACGGGTCATGTGCCTAAAGATATCATTGTGAAGATATCTAGGGTGGAATAGATGATATTATATAAAATAGAAATAAGAACCTAAGTATTTTACGTGCAATACATAACTTATTAAGATACTTTTTAAAGGTCTGATGCATAGTGCATATCAATAATGAATTATTATAGGCTCGCACTTATTGTCAATATTATTGTTATAGTAAATAGGAAAAAATATAATGTGTTTTGAAAATGACAATTACAATAACTAGGTTAAATTACACTTATTAACATTACATAACACAAAAACTATAGTAATTACTGTTACTCAGTATAAATTAGAATAGACACAATAGTGGAAAAATCAATTGTACTTGGTATCATAATCTCAAATGGTAATCATACAGAACTGCACAGATTTAAAGATTATAGCTACATACCTTAACGAAATACTTCGTTTATATATTTCTAATTTCATCATGCTGAAATTTGTATAACAGATTCCTACATATCATAAAAGTAAACTAAAAAGTTATTTTGTATCTGTCATACGTTATACTCACATACTTAATGAATTATATTTATGTAATTTTATAACTGACATGCAGACATCATGCAGATAATTAATCCAAGAACTTTGTTGTGACAAAGCTCCAGTTTGGTAGTGCTAAAGTTAATGTTTAATTTACGCTAATTAACTTCACTTTACAATTTTGATAAACAGTACTATGAAACATTGCAATAAAAACTTCTTTACACGCACACATGATTGATTTTAGACTCAAATCCTTACTTATTTTCTAATAGATAATTTCAAACTTGTATTTCGGTTCTTTCTTCAATCTACTTTCTGTTGCAATTATCCATATAAAAGAGAAAAAATAATTCTCTTTGCATATTGTTCTCTTAGACTATATACAGATCTCATTCAATGAAACTCAGTTTAAATGAGAATAAAAAACTACCCAATTTGGAATACTCACTGGAATGACCCCTGTTGCAATACTTTTCACTAGTAGGTAGATGTAAATTTGCATATTAATACTTCTAAGGCTATTTCTGATTACCTATTTTATTGTCTAATTTACAATTGCAATAATTTCTTCACACTGCTACTTCTATAGCTATTCCTGATTACCTATTTTATTGTCTAATTTACAATTGCAATAATTTCTTCACACTGCTACTTCTATAGCTATTCCTGATTACGTATTTTATTGTCTAATTGATGATTGTAAACTATTATTTGGAATAATTTCTGCATATTGCTACTGCTATAGCTATTCTGGTTTACCTATTTTATTTTCTAATTGACGTTTGGATACAAATTTATTTTGGAATAATTAAGATCTTGTAATTTAGATTTTCTTTGAATGAAATATTTTGGAATCAAAATGTTGATTATGTGATGTATAAATTACATTACACTACCTCCACATTGCTCATAGGAATAAACTAAGCATCAGTGTCAGTGTATAAGGCCATGTTTTCCTCTGCCATATCAAAATCATTTTGATATTTCTTAACATGTCTTATTTAGTGTATTCTACCTCACACTCTATTCAAGAATATTGTATTTTTTAATTCGTAAAATTACAGGAAAATTATTTCAATGTGTGTCATGAACCAAAGTCTTTGAGAGTGAATTTGTTATTAGTAATTTTTATAAAATTATGACATAATATGAAATACTGATTTAATTTAGTGTATGTAAATATCATTGTCAATATGATAACTTCTTATTCTTCAGTTGTTAATAGTCTCATACACATCTGAGGTAGTAGTAAATTCAGTAGCTGAAAAATTAGAAGGCATTACAATCTGAGTCAATGGCTTACCATGTGAGTCATGAGCAGTAAAACGATTTTCAGCAACAATTTTCCTCTAAATTTAAATATGTTAGCATGAATCAGCATTCAATTTGTTTGCACTTAATGGAACTGTATAAAATATTATTGTTTTAACCTGAATCTTATAAAATAGAACAAGATACATTCATTAACTGTTTAGTTTATGATGTACCTGTTGCATGTTGACATGAGCAGTGGAATATGCACCATTCTAGACATAAAATTATAAATCAGTATTCAATAACAATACAACCTGATAATAATTGTTCTTGTCTTTAAAAACAATTACATTACTTCTCTTATTACCTTTGTATGACTACTGTGTTCAGTAAAACTGGAATAAAAATGATCATTTTTAACTCTGATAGTATTTCCGCTTACTTTTCCTCTTCATTGTGATTGCAAATGCTAGTATTATTATGACATGAATAATGATGGTCAGAAGACATGTCACAGCAACACTCAGTATTATTTAAAGCAAGTGTCTGGAACATTTATTTAGTACTTCATTCTTGCAAATTTCACACATACTCATATAATTTTGTATGTCAGACTGAAGTGTATCAGAAGCATCTGAAAATTTCATACCGGAGGTACACACATGTTCATATACATTATTTCATCAAGAAGTGTATCATAATTGACAACAAAATAATATATTCATAATATTTGTATTTTATTTTAAATTATATGCTTGTTTAGTTTATGCTATATTTCAATATATTTTGTGCAAACTCAAATTCAAACAATTTCAGAATATGACTCCTCCGTTTAGCCCTAGTAAATATATTACAAAATAATTAAATGAATAGTTTGACCTTTAATACAAAAATAAAACTTCCACAGTGAAATTTAATCAGTTTAGGAATCATTAAAAGTGTAACTTTAGCACACAATAATTTGTGTATACTAACTTCAATGACTTACTGGTAATGGACGTTGTACCAAGAGTATCATTCCAGAAGTCTGCTTCCCATGAATTATTTCCACATTGAATAATTGTATTATTATGGGATAAATGTACAGTCATTCCTTTACCCTTGGTAATATTGTATAGTAGTATTGTAGGAGAGTTTACAAGACTACACTCTAAATTATTACCACATTCATAAATAGCTATTGTGTGGGCAGTCATTGAGTGCTATAGTGATGTTGTGTACTGTACTGTTATCAGTGTTGTGGATGGTGAGATCTTCCTGTGTGTAGGATTCAGGAGGATAAACTGTTATCATGTATCTTGAAGTATTGTAGTAGGATGGTGTCCATGTTACTCTATAACTGGAGGAGCTGCTCACAGTTGGGGTTAAAATTATTGCTGATGGCACCAAGTTGGACTCTATAACAACAACAAAGAAGTAATGTGTACAATATTAAGCCTACAATAATGAGTACATTTACAAAACTAGATATCTTCACAAGGTTATTGTTGCGTTTTTTGTGACCTATGATATAACTCAAGGTATCTCATGGTGTTATTTCAAGTTGTATTGTGCATGCTTGTTGCTCCAGTACTTATGGTGACAAGCCTAGCTTACCTGTTTTCTTGGCTTTTATGGCTAGATTCCTCTGGTGTAGCTTGCCCAACCTGGTTCAGCTGCAGCAAAAATATCAGCTGGGAGTGTGGGGGGCACCTACAACCACCTCTCCATGAGTTATCAGTCCTAGTACAAACCAAAGTAGTAAAGATATCTAGCATCTGCGAAATATTTCACTAACTGGCAAATTTATTATCATCAATAGCCAGAGTAGAGTGAAAATAAACCATGAGAGTGAAGTATCTTGCCATTACACTCTGACAAGTACTGCTGTAGTTAGTACTAGGACTGGTAACTCACATGTAAACATGGTTGTGGGGTTACCCACACTCCCAGCTGATATTTCAGTATCTGCTTTAGACTGTATGCTACACCTTAGGAAGGTAACAGCTGAAAAAACATGGAAAATTGGCATGTTTAGCTGGTTGCTATAACTACAAGGGTACCAAGCTTGCGCAATACAGCATGAAATAGGAACTTATGCATGTATGTAAGCATTCATGTATGTATGTATGTATGTATGTACCTATTTGCTTATATAAAATATTTGAGTTGAAGTTGCATCTGCTAAAAGTTATATGTGAAGTTAGATTTTTTCAGTATTACATTTTTAAGTAGATTATACCATACCATTTAGCTTTTATTATAAGTGTTTGGAAGATGAGAGATTTTGTTTAGCTTTCAGGATAAACTATTATTGATATGTTGTGATGACTTTATTAAATTTTAAAATATATCAAGTAGTTTTAAAATAACACTTGCACTAATTTGACTGTATAACTATTGTATACGACTATTTTGGGTCGAGAGTTACTTAAAATTGTGTAAAAAAATCAAATTTATTCAAATAAAATAGATATAGAATAATGAAACTTAAAACAATTATTGTACATGAATTATAAATGAACTTCTTTGTCCTAACTAAGTAATAGAAAATTATGTATCAATGTTTACTAATTAAAAAAAATAAGAAAAAAACATTAAAAAAAATAGTAAAAAGACACTAGCCTGGATTTTTTTTTTTATTATTGCATGAAAGCAAAAAATTTAAAAGATAATTAATTAATTGAACCATTCACGAAGGAACTGGATACAACGTATCTGGTCTCCATTATTTTTAGTAAAGGTTGTTTGTTTGTTTTACAAATTGAACATATTTTTTCATGAATCAAATGTAAAAGATATTTCATAAAGACAATATTTTAATTAATAAGTAAAGAGTATACCTTTTGTCGTTACATACCAAGAGTGACTAGAGCAGATAAGAAGGTGGAAATGTCATGTGATTTTTCTTCTGGAGCCAACTGGAATAGCATAGGATAATATTATTACTTAAGTTGTCTATTCAACGGCAAAATTTATGGGTGCTGAAATTTTGGGCCATGTTTTCAAACCATGGCCTAAAATGAAAATATTATAGCTATTGGATTATGTATTCAGAATAACAACTGCTATAGGAGAGCTACTTATGTGCCTTTACTTCATTTTATTGTTGTTTTATGCTCATAATATATATTTACTTCCTTTACTAATAAGTGTTCACTCTCATTTAAATAATTGTGACAGTACGAAACAATATCAAATGTATTTAAAATAAGATGTTATTGTATCAGTTCAAAACTATCCTTTATTATTCTAATAATATATTATCTTGATAATCTAATGCTGAAACTGAAGCTATAGATGCATGTGCATTGTTTATCATATGTGTGGTGGACAGTTTTCTAATGTAGAATGGAAAATTAAATATCACAGATATTTACAATTGCTCTAATCTAATCTTGAGTTGAAATCAATGCAATAAGTACAAAATGATATAAACATACATTTTACTTGTAATAACAAGAGCTATTATGAATTTTAAATAGAATATACTTTATGAAAGTAAAGCTACGTCTGCCATTTGGCCAAGCATTTTGGTTGTTAAAGGCAGTAAGGTTGTTTTAGATAGAACAATCAAGAAATGTGACTGGACAGAGAGCTTTGAATCTGTTGAGGGTCTTGGTAGTGACTTTAACAGTGAAACTCTCTCCAATTTCTTCCAATGAAGTAATATTGACACGTTAATTAATGATATTCATGATTTAAAAAAATGATATTCATGTTTTTTTTGTTTTTTTTCTCCCTACCTACCGACCCTACATCTCAGCCTAGTTCGCCCGAGCAACAACAAATTAATTTGGTGTGGCCTTACCACGGTCTGCCAGGAAGCTCTTATCTATGCACGGGTATTTAAGGTCCGCCCTCTACCTCTACAACTCGGTGGTTTCGTGGTTTATTGCTCGATTAAGCCGCGAGGGAGCGTTGCTATGTGCCAGCACCCTTAAAAAGCATGCATTAGAAATATTTTTCCTATTTAAGATAATTGATTGAGGAAGTAGAAAATAATTAAGTAATAATATTTACCAGGTAGAACACCACAATATGTTATATTGATTGAAAAACTATATGTAACTGAGTGAAATATATAGGATAAAGCAAAAAAATTACATTTATTATGTTCATGAATGAAGAAACAAAAGAAATGTACTTACATAATCCACATTTTGAATAAATTATTGGACTTATTGAATAATAATGTCAGGAGTGCCAAGCTAGTAATTAACTCTAATGGATCATTTTTGTTTACACTGTTTTGAAAACGATTATTACTGTAACTTGCTAAGATTATACTAATAAAAATTAAAAATTATCATCTTCCTTTACATATTATTAGAATCAATCATGTATGGGATGTCTTTATAAGTGCTATAGTTTAAAAAATCATTTGTAATTTATATCACAATTAGCTGAAATGTAACTAAATAAAACTACTGATTCAGATATATACCTACATAATATATGAAAAAAGAATAGCTAATTAATTTTTTTTTTAGTGATTACTAATGTACCAACCACTCCATTCATTCACAGTACTAGTTACAGTTAAACAATAGAGATTCTCAAAAAGGGAAGAATTAATTTCATGAGGAAGTAAACTTGACTAATAACTTGTACACTTGTTATGTGTGTTCATGAATTCATGACATTAAAGATAGCCTAGCCAAAACTAAAGATGTAATTAAATGTCATTATACGTATTGTATCAGTCATTTCTAAAATTAATAACACAATTTTTATTCAATGCAAAATCCCTAGTGTTTTCCTCTATTCAGTGAACTGAGTATTCGGAACTCGTATGCGGAGGTTACCAGTTTGGTCAATTCCAGCTTTGCATGTGCTTGGAGAGTGACCCTGCACTTACCTACATCAATACAGTAGGACCTCAGTATAACGGAACTCACTTATCCGGATGACTAGGTATAACGAACGGTGCAATTTGCAAATTTTTTGCCATGCCACAAACCACACTGCAAAAGCAGCTGTTTTGCTCCTACCGTCTGAGTAATACTTTTATCTGAATCAACATTTAGTTATCAACACATACCAGTGCAGTGGTTTTTTACAAGTGAAGTTGGAGATATTCAATAATTGAACTGATCACAGTAGCAAGTGCCTACAATCGAGCCTGTATCAAAGGCATAGTATCAAGCCAGCGAACTGCCCGTGCCTCTATTAAAGGAATGAGTGGGACATCATGTGACATGCCAGAGTAATTTACAATTTTATTTTTATTCTTTTAGGTGTAGCTTGAACTTGGTAAAGAACAGCCTTTATAAATGTGACAATAAAACACTATAGTGTGTAAGACAAATGGTCACTCAAGCGTATATCCTGATCTCAATTTACACTATACATCAATTGACAAATGTCAAGCAATACAAAATATATTATTATTGTGTCCTTGATTCATTTTGTAGTTGCTTTATGCTCATATTAAAATATTGGATAGTTCAAGATATTAAAATGTTTTCTCGTGTTTAATTTAAAATTGATAGAGCTAGTAGAAATATTTGAACAGCTTATAATAACATGTTAATGTATCAGTTTGAAACCATCCTATTTTATTCCTTTATCTTGATAATCTATTACTGAAACTGAAGCTATAGAACAATCTAACACAAATACACTATATTATAGTTTATCAACTATACGATGATCAGTTATTATAACAGAATGCAAGGTTGATATACATTACTCTTATTGACAATTACTGTCATCTAATCTTGAGTTTAAATCAATATGAATAGTACGTATCCAGAAAACAATTTCTTGGGGGGGGGGGGGGGGAATGTTTTATGTCAGTTGTGTATAGCATAGGCACACATTTATTATAATTATATTATATACAGTATGGGGGAAAACTGGATGTTTTCTCCCCCCCCCCCCCC
>WLWI01002023.1_pt1 | contig 17548 bp, 10 predicted proteins | sample 6701501 | NCBI WGS metagenome assembly WLWI01 (sample SAMN12718690, study PRJNA515312) | sponge metagenome | isolation source: marine sponge | host: Mycale hentscheli | place: New Zealand: South Island, Marlborough, Capsize Point | collected 2014-11-01
TCCTTAGCATTTAACCACACTTCAATCTGATTGGACTGCAACGTACGTTGCAGCAGGGAACAAACCCGGGTATAGGCTTGTTACCCGACCTCTCCCCAGCAGAGGTCGGGCTCCGCCCAACTAGTCTATCACCGTGTCGGATATTATTTGTCTTGTTTGGCTAAGAGAAAAAAAATTGTTAAATTGAGAAATATAAAGTTAGATACATGGAAGTGAACTTCCACGGAATGTGCACACATAAGAGTATAAAAGAAAATACAGAATTCTACGAAAATGACAAAAACGGTACAAGACAATAATGTATGCACACATACAATCTATTGAGTTTGATCCAGACATGTACTTGTTCCCTGTTCAGAGAGGCTCAAGACTTGAACAGCGTGAATAGGGTGATGAGACTTAAAGTAAAGGTATTATATAATCTATCTGGATGTGTAGGTTACCAGTAAACAGTAGAGGTACACCTACCATCATACTAACTCACTCTCTCTTCAATGACCAATCAAGAAGAAATTGTAGCATCCCATCTTCTTCAGGTTCCACGGTTAATCCAACATAAGTTCTTTTCTCAACTGTGGTCAACTTGTACACAGGATTATTTGAAGAAACATCTATAAATTTGGCTCCACTTAAACTTGTGTTACGGAACCACTATGTAGATGAAATATCTTGCAAGTTAAGAAAGGAACTGAAAAACATTTATTTAAGATAAGGAGTGCCATAATTTAAGTATATTCTGACTATATTATTGATTGTGAGGCTTATGTTCAAAATCTGATTATCTGCATAAATAATCATGTAGGCTCTCCTTGTGAGATATAGTGTGAATGTCTAGTCAGTATTATTAATGACATTTTCAGACTAATTTTTTATTATGATGGATGCATATGTATCTCAGCTTTCAAAGTAAGTTAAAAGCATTGCATCTTGAAATAAAGTGATGTTGGAGTGTTAGTTTTGTACTGAATTTGTTTTTTTTTTGTTCTGTAAACAAAAATGGTAAACAACTAAAGAGTCAAAACAATCAGACAAGTTTTCCCTATACATAATGATGCCTCAGGTGCAGGATTGGGAGCAGTTGTTGTTCTTTACAAGATGAACAATTTTGTGTTGACACAGATGAATTCCCTGTCATGTCTGACCTACAGTGTTCCCTAAGAAAGGACACTCCAAGAATACTGTTTCTCTTTTCACAATTCAATGAATATTGCATGATTATAATATCTACTAAATATTATTCATAATCCAATCAAATGTGCGAGGAATACACAACTAGTGTAAGAAAACTGCCAATTAAGTTAATGAACACAGTACAAAAACAATTTTAAGTATCAATAGAATGTATAGTTAGGAACTAGTGGACATTCAGCACAACTTTATCACATAATGAGTAATTCTAAAGGTTAATATATTCTGTTCTTTGACATACTACTTTTTGAATGTCTGAAGCTAAAGCTGACAATTCAATATCCTCTAATAGTTCAATAAGACCTTCCCATGTGGTGGAATAACGATATGCTCCGTCTTCACTGTCTAGCCATAAACGCATGACTTCTTTGCAACGATCTTGTACTCCGCTATTGTCTTGTCTTATCTGTTGAATTCGAGCAGTACTGAATTCAAGTAGGTCACTGATGTCACTCCATTTGGGACTAAGTTCTGAGATTATTTGAATTCTTTGCTTCTTGTTATTAGAGTCAGTCCACTTTAGAAGAACAAGATTGCTCATAGTTAAGGGATAATCTAAATTACATTGGAAGTAAAAATAGTGACATTATTGTACAAGCTTCAGTTTAGGCCTGGGAACAATTCATTTATTTTATATCATACAAATAGATGCTCTGCAGCTCGGGACAGCTACCCTTAACCATAGTTCTTTAGCTACTGATTGTTAATACTTTAGCTTAAAATAACTTCACTATATAGGTTGTGGAATATTTATAGTAATTATGTATTCGGTTAAAATTTCATGGAAGACTAGTACCATTTTGTAATAGCAAAAGTGATCTCTTATACACGGTATATATATATACAATGCTCATAACTTTGTGTATGTCTTCTCCTTCAGACTATTAGCCAGGTTGTCTGATTTGTCGCATGTCTCAGATTTTTGTCAACTAGTGTTTAGAAGCTAAAGAATTAATTTAAATTCATGAGAACATTTTATCAGATTACCTTTACCACTTGACCATTGCTGTTCTGCAGTATTGTTCTCTATACAGTCTTCTTCCACTTGTAAAGCTGTAGAATAATAAGTTAAGTATGACAAATTTAATACAAATTGTCGGATAACATCACCTTAGCATTTTTCAGTTAAATAGAATGTTTTAACAGCAACTACACATAGCTACTAGAACATCAAAGACAGTGTTGCAATGTATTTAGTAACTTTTTAGAACACAAATACCTTTAGAAGTGATGTCTGTAGTCATTGTATCATATTTTTCCTAATATATATAGTACATTATTATTTTGTAACACTGAGTTGATTAAAGTAATGACATACCTCTTCAAACCAAACTGTCTGTCTTGAATCTCTAAGTGGAATTATTTTAGTAATATTTGGGTCCTTCAGACACTCCATTTTAGGAGAGGTTTCGTCTTCCAGTATACATAAATGGAGTGGAGCTTTGTTCAATAGTTTCAATACAGAATCCAAAAAATGGCCAGTACATTCGAATCCATATTGAAGTCTTGCATTGAGGTACTTGAGATTATGATTGACTTCTGTTAACATAGAAGTGATAGTATTTCTAATGTGTGCACAGACTACAGAAGTGGGTGTTCTTGGATGAGACTCTCTGTAAAGGACCACCTTAATATATGTGGTATAGCTAATGATAGTAACTGTGTCCTTGTCCTTTCCTACTAGAAATTCAATCTTGTTGCGACAAGGACTGTCTTCTTTGAAAGTCCAGTTTTGTTTTATGTTTGAGACTAGGCCTATAATAAGAGAAGAGAAGACTCCTAATGGTAAGTAGCCGCACTTGTATCGATACACGAGAGGAGCCACATCTGCAGAAATAGGAACCTTATGGAGCTCATCTTTTGTAGCACTTCTCAGAATACTAGGCATGAAGTAAGTAATTTCTTCTCTATCTTTTGTTACTGGAAGAGGAGCTAAGATATTGTGGTGTTCAAAAAGTGTTACTATCATTTCCATAGAAAGTAAATCATCAAGTTTGTTTTCAGTGGCCTTCTTTAAATCAGATATAGTGAATTGGGCATATTTCTTAAAGTTTTCTGCAGCAAATTTTCCTACTTTATTAAATGTGAAAGTATTTTGTACTAAATATGTTGCAGCATCAAATACCACCTACAACATAACACAAGTAATTGACATAAAGCACATAGCTATGAATTATCTTCTGAGCATATTATGCCATCTAAACAATGTCCTTTTATTAAATCACACTACATAGATAAATCACATACAAAACTTTCTCAGGGGTGTTGGATATGATGTGGCCAAGTGGCCATGGCTGCGTCAATATTTTAACAAAAAGAGGGCATGTCCATTAATGTTTTTAATCTTTTACCAGATCTTGAGGTCGTTGTTGAACTAGGATGGACAAAATCAAGCGGTAAGAATGACTATGGCTGGGATCAAATAGCTAATATCGAGCCTTTTGAACGATTTTTAGGAAGCTCCTGACAAGCCTGATCCGTTATTTACTACTTCAAAGTGATCTTTTGGGAAGACTAACGTAGTTCAGAGGTTTTTCCTGCATTGTTGGCTTGCAAAATGACTTAATTGTTTGGTGTGAACAGTGGCATTTGAATTATTGGATACTCAGAGCATAGACTAAAAATCTTTGGTTCTTTCAATAAAAAAAACTCTTCTATATGGTTTTTATTAATCATACTCATTACTTGGACAGATGAGTGGGTATCTTTAAGTTGGTGTGGTTATAATGGCTCCATCAATTCGGTCTGGCTTCCTACTCTCCTCTGTTTCTTGTGATTATGAAAGTGACGAAATATAAGATGCTGATATAGAATAAACAGTAGCATACTTGCATGGCTACCTTATGTAAAGGCAGTCTTATTAATGTAATGACTATGCTGTGTTACATGGAATACTTGCGGAAAAATCAGGGGAGTGGAAAGCAAGATAGTATTGGTGCGGCCACTATAACCACACCCACTTAGTAACACCCACTGATTTGTCCAAGTAATGAGTTAGACTAACAGAAAAGACAATACAGTGGTTCCTCTATATCAAATGAAGGAACAATTTTTAGTTCATGCTCTGTGTATTCTAGTGCCACAGAATTCATACCCGGAAATTTTTTTTTATAAATAATCATTGTCCATGTCAACTTAATATTATGTTAAATTATAATTATAGCTGTTATGTAGAGTGTAATTTTATTGTATATTCAATATAGCTACATGGACATATGAAGAAAACAACTAATAATTAACAAAAAAAAACACTTTAACAAACTGAATTTATTCATAATTAACCAGAATTTACAAATGCCTGCCTTTTATTTTCTTCAAGTATGTGTAGCAGATAACTAAATGGGAAAAACTACTGATAGTGCATGCAAAAATGGCCATTTTGCAAACCAACAATGCAAAGATCTCTGAACCACATTTCTTTTTCCAGAAGATCACTTTGGAATAGTAAATGAAGGATCAGAGTAGTTCGGACTTTCCTAAAAAATCTCCCAAAAGGCTCAATATTAGCTATTAAATCCTGGTGGAAGTCATTCGACTGCTCGATTTCGACTCTTCAATTTCAATTACAACAGCTTAATTTCATCTGCCCAAGTATGCGACAATGGCCACCACGAGATCAAGATCAGGTAAGAAGTAAAAAAAATTAATTGGTACGCCCATTTTTTGTTACAATATTGGTGCAGCTATGGGTGCTCGGACGTACCCGTTACGACGTCCCTGACAATATTACTCACCTTAATGTCACAAATGATTATGTTTTCAAATCCTTTCACTTTGGGATAGTAGAGTAATGAACCAACCCGATAATGAAGAAACCACAGAACATTTTGCAAATCTGTGTCACCAATTCCTAGATTTCCAGCAATTATTTTACATTCATCCATTGCTATCGTGCGTTTGTTTTTGGATCGCAACACAATGTTAAATATCAACCATGTGCAAGGAATGTGTACTTTACCAAAGTGTTTCTTTATACAGTTTTCAAACTTGGTTTTTGTGGTATTGATTTCTTCTTTAGTACCGCTTCTGTTATCCACTGGTAAAGTTATATAATCTTCATTAGCATATTCGATTATACCTTTGCGAAAAAATTCAGTCTGCTCGATTTTTTTACGGAGTAGTTTGTCTCTGTGCACATATTGTCTTTCTGAAACTTTGTCTTTAAATGTTCCCACAAACATAGCTTTAGAAGAACAACAATTATCACTAGTGTGATTTAAATGAGAGCTTTGTACTGCTGATTTATTTTCCTCACTTGTAGCTTCCATACAAGCTATGCTAGCTAATGTTTGAAATATAACTTCCTCTAAAGTTACTATGGAATTTTCTTTGTTGGTAGACACTCCTTCTTCATTGGTGGTATATATTTTGTACACCTTATCTAAGGGATCTGTCAGCCTGCTGAAAATAAGATTTAATGATGGCCCCATCAAGAATCGAGACATTAGATCTAAAAACTCAGTCTGACCTCCGTGGTCAGTAGTAATCAAATATATGACATCTTCAAGTAAGCATTGTACCTTTTCTGAATCTTCTATGACTGTTGCTTCTTCATACGTAGGATAAACTTCAGCAATACTTGTAAAATTGGTGTCTTCTTTCATTTCTACTGTTTCAGTTATATCTTGCAAACTTTCAGCTTCATTTGATGATGGCATTTCTTTCACAACAAGGTCACTTGATGCATGTAAGTCTACATTCTCCAATGATAATTTATTAGTACTTGGATCTTTATTCTCTGATGACTGGAATGATTCGACTTGTAAAGAGGATGTTATATCTGTAGCAATAATATTAATACAATTTAAAACTTATTTGTGTCAGAACTAAATGTTCTATTTATGCAGTTAATTACAATGTTTACTATCATTAAAGAACTACTTCTTGAAGCTTACCCAAGAATTTATATAGGGTCTACGTTTTTCTAGTGATTGTACAAAAATAATATTATATTTTGATTAGGTTTATTAACAGTTAATTGTATCGGTTGTTTACTGTGAAAATACAACTGTAGTAATTGTCTATCAATTCTGCCGCATTTACAATTATTATTTAGACCCTTATATGTCTGACTTATGTTTTTCTGACTTTACCATTTATAGATTGGTAAATGATGCCATTGAGAAAAGTAGTCTCCCCTACTAGATTCTTCTCATTCCATTGTCCTTTATTCACAAATCCAACAGATTTTTTAATGCTCTGAATGAAGAGTTGTTTTCTGTCTGCTACTCCAGTACTTGGTAGTTCCTGGTCCATTTTAGCTTCAATAAAGTTAATGAATTCTCCAAGTAGTCGACGTAGAGTGGAACTTTTTCCTGAACGAGGTAAGCCAACAAAATTTAAGCGTCCTACAAAAATATCTACACAAGCTTGATTCTTTATGGCTTCTTCACAGGCTATTTCAATTTCATTTTCTGTGACTACAAAGATTACAAATTATAATATTAATAACATCCTATACATTATCTATTCAAGAGGTCCAATTGCTATATTATAACTTGGTGTACCAAATTGGTAAGTTTGCACTACTTTTTTGCCTTTATTTTTATGTAATGTGCATACTATCTGTCCAAGTATATAGCTACTTTTTAGTTTTAGTTTAAAAGTATAGCTTATCTTCTTGTAAAGAATACTGTGATACAGCTATAATAAGGATGTTAGTTACAGCTGCAATGAAATACAGTTGTTTATGAGTTTTTCCTGTTCTTATGTTTTAATTATGGATCATGTTGTTCTACATTTACTTTTCTCAGTTTCATTGTGAATATTTAAGCCAATGATTTAATGTTTCTGAATTTGATGATCTAATATGTATGTCCTTCACTTTTGTTAGGATGTAACTTGTGGCTTCCATCCAAGTATAACAACCGATTCAGTCTTCTTAGGAACGTTCTTTAGAGACAGTGTCCTTATTTGTTCTTCAGAGCTAAAATTAGTCAGTTTTGGGGGCCGGGCACCATGGACCTAATTAACCACCTTCAAAATGACTTAAACTAGAATAATGTGCTTCATTTACTGGCGAAGGATGACCAGAGCCTTCAGTTTCCTGAGAAATATCCACAATATTCTCACTGAAAAAGTTGCTTGACACTGCCATCTCTGCGAATATGCTGGTAAACAAAGTTGCGTAAACAGGATCTAAAATAGTTAGAGCGTGTGCATAGCTACTGGTAAATATCATGCACGCAAGCACGAGGGCCATAGGTCCCAGTAGTTGAGTGCTCTAAATCTACCAGTAACTATGAGATTATGCTCTAGCTATTACATAGTATGCTAAATTAAAGTCTAATATCATCAATACAGTGCAAAGATTAACGCTTATAATTGCTATTTATTGTTGCATGTTTTTATTATTCTACTGTTTGTGTATAATAATTGCACTGTACAACACATTATAATACATATAAAATTAGCATGTGGTAATTACTAAAGACTTTGAAGTTTTGTTTTTTTGGCAAAAAACAACCAAAGAAGTAGAAAAGAGGAATTATCAACTAGATATGCATATGATTCAATTATAACAAAGAAAATTTTGTTGATAAATCTCATATAACCTCAACTTTTTACTGGAATACTATAATTAAATGGTCAAGTAAATAAATGCTACATTTATTTGGCAAAGGCAAATTATAATAATAAATTAAAAACAAGTCAATGAAATTATGATTATGGAGCACTTAGCTTATTCTAGCTGCATTACTTTAATATGATGCGGTAACATTTTTACTGTAGTTTAAGTGCAGAAGAAGCAAACATCAAATAATCTATTGATTAATAAATGGCATCAGTACATCAACCTAGACCCAATTAATTTGTATTTTTAGACACTACATGAACTAATTTGACAGTTCCTTAAAAGTTTAAGTATCATTAATTCATATATTCACATAATATTGTTAGCTATCAATGGTGACTCACTTGCTTCACCAATTTACCAATAACATCACTCAGAATCAAAAACATTTCATTATGTTTCAAAGATCAAACTGAGTTATAATGTATAGTTATAAATGTATTATTCTACTTACACCTTTAGAATGCCTAATACACTAAATCATGTAAACAATTGTGATTATAATAATTATTACCTTTTAGTAGTTTCTTTGCTATTAGTCTATCTTTATCTGTCAACTTTGAAGAATTTATAATTTCAGATACTTTCCATTTAGTGGAGGAGGTTAATTTATCTATATATAAAATGTAATTATGCCTTAGTTAAATTTCATTCTACAAATTTAATAAAGAATGCTAGGCATAAACATGAACTAATTATTTATTAGTTATAGCTATCACTTCTCTATAGCACTATACATTCTGTTTCCACATTCAAAAGTAATACAAAACTCAAATTAACAATGTAAACTCAAAAGAACATTCCAATGATTCATCCAATAATTAAATCTAAACATTACATGTTAGAATGAAAAGTTATAAAATTAGTCACAGTTTAAGCTTCTCATGTTAACAGCAGTAAAAATAATGTATTAGGCTAGAATTTATTCAACTGTGTGGAATAATAAATAAAGTAACACAAGTAAATTATGTGAATTATTTTCTCATACATTGAAATGATTCAGTGAATAAAATAACACACATGCCATCAGACTATAGTATGAAAATATTAATTAAATAATCATGTATTTGTAGCTGATATTTTGATAGATGATTGACAGTTGCTTGGTTTCCATAAAAAGTATAAATAACATGTTTGTTTTTTTACTAAGTTTTGTGAGTCAGAGACATAAACAGTTGTGGTCTTAAATTGTAAAGATATTAATAGATTGCCTTTTCTGGAGAAACTGTTACAGTCAAGTATGCTTGAACAAATGTTACTTCACAATTATATAACATCAGCTATTTTTTCTAATTTGGTAAAATGAACTCATCAAAAATATGTAAAAATGTAATGAAATATGAGAATATAATTGTATAATTTTGATGTAATGACCAAAATATTGTTATTAGTGTAAGAGACAATGTTTATAAAACAGAACTTCAAATATATCAAAATACCTCAGCTAAAAAGTAAATTATTTTATAAAAATCAGTAAACTCACCAATTCTTAATATTATTGTAGTGTCTGCGAGGTAACGATTGCTTTGATTATCTCCTCCAAATAGCACTACTTCAGTGAGTTCAGAAGAAATAACAAAAGCAGCTGCACAGTGACTATCTCTAGGCTGTGGCAATGTGGAAATCTGAAGTGGCAAATATTGAACAAATAAAATGAATAGTAAATGTTTGAAATTATTTGTTTAGTTTAGTTAAAACTGTACTTCATTAACATATGCTGATTAGGATTAATCATTTACTAATAAGACATTTACTGATTTACGATTACTTAAATTAGGTAGTGGTCTGAAATAGACAACACATTGAATTTTCCTAACATGGTAGGAGTAGATGATAGTTATAATTTCTTACAATAAAAATAGCTTTAGAGCATTGATTCAATTATTGCATCACAAGTGAATTGCAGACTAATATTATATATCAATCTAATCAATCTTAAATGAAGCTGAAGAAGATTTATATAAAAATATTTTCCAATATTTTCAAGGTGCAAGTGTTCACTGTGAGAACACTATTCAATGACTGAGTTCAATCCCACATGTGAGCTACTTGTGTGACTCACTCTTCACTTACATATTCATGTATAACTGTTAACGATTTCAAAATAATTTTTTTGCTCTCATCGGCAATAATCATTGCCTGTTTTTGCTGAGTTGTTAGAGAGCAACGTGTGAATAAAATGAATAAAAGAAGACTAAGAAAACAATTATTTATTCATAAATTGGAAAAGTAAAAAAATTCCAATATTGTGGTGTAATCTAATGGTTGAAATACTAGTGTGTTAAGCAAATAGTTTATTCAGTAACTGCTGCACAGCGATTTGAACTATCACACGAAAATCGTGTTTATTCTCGTCTGTGTTGCCTTCACTTGAATGCTGTTTAGCCTCAAAGAGTAAGCTATTTATGATAGTCAAACTCATTGCAGTGGTATCTCTAAGGCTACAATGCTAACATTGAGGTAGCTTTCGCAGTTAAAGTTATGACTTACTTCAAAATAGTGACTGGGTGGTAAATAATTTGAAAATATTACAATATTTGTATTAGTGTAGTGTAGTAGACCTGAATTAACAGCACATAAATTAATTTTGATTGACTTTTCTAGACCACATTTTGGTGCTGAATTCAGATCTATAGTGTATTATAGTGTGTGCCAGTGATGAAGCATTGAGCATTTTGCTTTAAATTAAAAAAAACAACGAAAACTGTATCACAAATATCATTGGAATGGCTACTTTAAGTCTTCAAACTCCTAAATGAAAGTTACTTTTACAGATTTGCATCCCCAAGTGGTTCTATTCCTAAATACGTACCGTCACTGATAACAGCTCACTATTAATAGACAGTGTCTCTACATGTACATGCCATTTTTTCTAGGGAAAGTGCTGAGCCTATACTTCATGACAATTAAGCTACTTAGTGATAGCTAACAAAAAAAAGTGAACTGAAATGGAACAAGTAAATCAATTAGTAATTAAATTATAATGTAATTACAATCTTAATTCATTTATAGAATAAATATGTAATTATTCAAACTAATTTATCAATACAAATGTTTGTATTACATACTAAATCAAGTTAAAACTTATATAACACCATATAAATTGTATAAATCTAGTAAATTAAACAGCTAATTTAAGTAAAAATAATAATTAGATTACCAGTACCGAAACATGGCAGTTAATGTTCATTTTAACAAACATCAACAAGCTAACAGGAAGTGCTACATGGAGTACATTCCATTGAACACTATTAAACCACAGCAAGGTGTAGATCTAATTCTGAGCATTTTGAGTTTTGTAATTACACTGTCTATATAGTGTAGCTCTTCTTCTTTCTAACAAGATAAATCTTGTGTCTCTTTCCTGAGCCTCGCGGTAGAAGTGATTCTAAAATGGCTTTAGAACTAGTGATGTGCTTGAGCACAAATGGCGAGCGAGCCTAAAGACTATACTATTTTAAATGAATGATTTTGACTTCTAACACTGAAGCTACTGAAAATAAGGTCCAGTTTTTTAATTTCGCATACACGGTAAAGGGGTTTCAGTGCCATAGTAACAACCCTCTGCAACTGCTTGAATTGAAGGGAAAAAACAACAACAAAACAATACACATTATTTAAAAGTTTTCTTTGTGATATTCTTTAGCTAAGTAGTGGTTATAACACACAATGCTTTGACACAGCTGGGCATGCACCTACACAGACTTACCTTCGCAGTAGTCTAGTGGACAATGTATTTTCAAGTAAATACTGTTGCGCACGGCTTATAACCATGACAAAGAGTGCATTGACTTACCACCGCCACTAACTCGAATAGAGATGGAAGTCCCTTAACTTTCCAAGTTTTAACTGCACCCGCAAAAGAATTCGAAACGGTAAACAATTCAATTTCTAGGGTGATATGGGTACTGATCGATAAACCAGAGGATTCTGTTTAGTGCAATTTGGGACAGGGTCGACCACATAAGTAACACAAAAATGCCAGGGTCAAAGTACAAAATGACATACATACGTCCATATATACAAATAAACAAACATCCTTGATTTTCAATTGTGCTACCCCTGTAAGTGTCTCGCTCGCCACGCTCGCTCGCCAAATAATAGCTATGTAGAGGTAAATAAACTTAACTGATGCACATAAGGAATCAATTTTAAAAGAAAAAATAATGTTTATTGTTTAAACTAAAATAACTATAGTAGTTCCTAATAATTATTATTATTGGATCATGTACGATTCCCTCATAATTGGTGGCTAAAAGTTCACCTGTAAAGAACTTTGACTGTTTCAGTCAATTCTATTTTTAGAACTAATTAATAGTTTAAGTTAAGCTATACTTTTCATAGATCTAATTAAGTATATTAAGTTGTTTGTCTAATCTCTTTATAATTATTACACAATTTCGTGCATGAAATCGAATTATTTTGTTCAGTTCACAATCCAGCAGTTCAAAAACAATACATTTAATGCACATACATGAAGTACTACATGAGTACATTTCGTTGTACAATTTTAACAACAACTTTTCTTTATCTTTTGCAAGGTGTAGGTTAAATTCTGAGCACTTTGTGAAAATACGTGAGTACTGCATGAATACTTGTGAGGATACATATCAGTGAATGTTATATATATATAGGTAGTGGCAAGCTAGTCTGATAGCAATTTGGGACAGGGTCGACCGCATAACTAACACAAAAATGCGAGGGTCAAAGTACAAAATGACATACATATGTCCATACATATATACAAATAAACAAACATCCCCGATTTTCAATTATGTTACTCCTGTAATTGTCTCGCTCGCTACACCCGCTCGCTAAATAATGACTGTAGTTAATTTGAGATGAATTATTTTCACCTACACAGACAGCTGTGATTTTTATACCATTCTGTAGCATTGTAAATGCTCTACGAAATTATACTAAAAAAATTACTATCAGACCAGCTTGCCACTACACTCTAGAAACCTAACAATTATAAGCTTGAAGAGACAGACATGTCAAAATATGATGGTTGAGGATGAGCAGCATAGGATATGTATTCTTCAAGTGATAAAGAATCAGACATGATTGTTTAACTTTAGATAACTCTAATGTTGACTGTTCTTGACATATTCTCATTTATTACATCTATAGCTCCTTAACATTCACTGATAGTATCCTCACAAGTATTCATGCAGTACTCACTTATTTTCATCAAAATTTTAGGCTACATTGGGCAGGTTTTGAATGTAGAAGCAAGACGCTCTGATAGTTAATTTTGATTTTAGTATAATGTTATAGAGTATTTATAATGTATCACAGCTATCTGGTGGGAAAAAATATTCTACCCAAATTTAACACAGCCATTATTCTAAAGCCATTTTAGGAGATCTCAAGAAACACTTTTACCACGAGCTTCCGGAAAGTTTCCCAGACGACAGACTTATATTTTTAGGAAGAAGAAGAGCTACTCTATCCAGACAGTGTAAATATAAAATCACAAAGTGCTCAGAATTTAACCTACACCTTGCAAAAGATAAAGAAAAGTTGTTGTTAAAATTGTACAATGAAATGTACTCATGTATGTGCATTAAATGTATTGTTATTGAACTGCTGGATTGTGACTGAACATACTAATTTGATTTCATGCATGAAATTGTGTAATAATTATAAAGAGATACAAACTACTTAATATACTTAATTAGATCAATGAAAAGTATAACTTAACTTAAACTATTTAATTAGTTCTAAAAATAGAATTGACTGAAATACTCAAAGTTCTTTACAGGTGAACTTTTAGCCACCAATTATCAGGGAATCGTACATGATCCAATAATAATAATTATTAGGAACTACTAAAGTAATTTTAGTTTAAACAATAAACATTATTTTTTCTTTTAAAGATTATTCCTTATGTGCATCAGTTAAGTTTATTTACTTCTAAAGAGCTATTATTATTTGAGCTATACTATAATATGATCTTACCTGTTGCCAACTCTGTGCTCGTACATCAAGACACCAAGCATCACTTAAAGCCTTGCCATGATGCCCACCAGCTACTAACAACTGTGGATTGTTGTTGTGATAATCAAGACAAACAGCGGCATGATTACTTCTTGGAGATAGTTGTGGTGCTCCACACACAAGCTTAGTTAAACACTATTAGTACGAGAATATAATGTACAATCAAACAAATACTTTACAGTATATATTATTAGAAGAACTGAAATACTTCTTTATGCCTATTTAAATATAATAATATCAAAAAGTATCAGCTGCATTTTATAAGCCTATCAATTATGTTAGTAACATGTACTGTGTTTTGCTGCCACCTGAGTAAGTCCAATCACAGTATATACAGTGCTTAGAAGAGATTGTTATGTCCCTTCGTTTTACTAACTCTCTCCCTCCCTGTTTTTTTATTCTTTTGCTGCATAGCAATGGCCAGTTGCAAATTACTAGTCTCTTCAATGAGAACTCATCCAGGTCAATGAGAATTTATACACTGAATTATAAAAAAAAATTCACTTTTTTTATTTAGTTCCATATAGAAAGTTTTAATAAATGGACACTCCACTAAATTACTTGTTATTTTAAATAAGTGGCCAATTTGCCTTAGTTCCTATGTTCCATGAAATCACCTCCATCTTAACAAACTCACTAGATAGAAACTTGCAATATAGGAATAAAAATACTTTTGACAGCCCATGCTGCAACTATCTTTAGTCTGAACTAAGATAGTGTGAATACATAGATTATTATTTCTAGTCCTTTCTCAGTATGCAATTCATATAAACACTGAGTTTGCAGCACAAAAATTTAAAGCTTTTACATTTACAGCCATGGCTGTGGTAATCCTTTTTTAATGTATTTAATTTACATACATAAATAGTTTACATTGTACACATGTACTGGCAGATGAATGCTATCATTTGCATTTTATTGATTAATTTCTGCGCATATACATCTTGACAAACCTCATATTATCAATACAATTACAATGATTGAGAGATTACAACAATTCTTACCATCTGTGCCAAGTCTATGAGGTAAGTGTCATTGAGGTCACTAGTACAATCCCATCCACCAAACAAGACTGCATGTGTAGGACTAATGCAGGTGACTGTAAAACTACATCTAGGAGAAGGTCTACTTCCAGTGATCAAGGGAGAAGACCATGTACCTAAATAAAAATAGCAATCTAATATTTATTTGTTAAGTTATTTTAAGATATCTATTTTATGAAGATTTCAAATACTTAGAGCTTCCTTATTATGTAGTCATTATTATACAAGTTATAATTCTAAAGTATCGTATTTTTAGTTAGTAGTAATTTACCAATGATCAAATTTTTGGGTTGATATTATTGGAGTAAGAAGAATGGCTTTCATTATGTTAGTACCAGTACAAACACTGAATGCCTCATTTTATATAAACACTTTATATAGCAAAAAATTATTAATCTTAATTACTTCAAAGAATTGATCTGATATGTATTTATAATAAATCACAGAATAAATAGTAAATGAGTCATCCTAGAAGTAATACTAAATACAAGAATACATAATTTACATGTTTAAACTAATGACATTCCATTCTATCACTACAAATAAATTAACTTTGAATTTGATTATTTCTTTATAATTATTCCTGATAAATATTTACAATGTAATAGGGTAATAGTTCCTCTATGTCTGAAACCATTCAATTTAATTCACATCGGCATGACAAAATTAAGTATATCATAAATATATAAAACCATTGTGTTGTAATTATTCCATGATAATTTCGATAATAGTTTAAATTAAATCTAATAATAACTCTAAAGAAATTATATTATCTGTAATATTTTATTAATATACATTGTATTTGAACATGTATAAACTATATTATGACAAATAAATTGAAATAAAATTTGTGACTTGCCGTGGGAAATATGGTACTTATGAATCTCATTTGTATAGCCATGACCATCTTGATGATGTTTACTCTTAGTAAATTGTGATCCAGACTGCAGTTCACCCGATGGTATGCCATAGCCTCCAATAACAATTAATGAATCATTATAATATATCATTTGACACTCAGATTTCCTCATGGGTCCACTATCATGTTGTGGTGAGAGTTGCTTCCATGTCATAGATCTGGTGTCCAGCTGATGCAGTGAAGCATGGTATGATGTACCGTCTTGACCACCAAACAAGTAGAGAACATGACCTGAATAAGATGTTGCACAGTCATATATTCCAGGAGGTGGGGTACCAGATGTTGGAAGTTTTTTCCAGGATTCTGTAGAGCACTCATAGATTTGAATTTCGGTTCTCAGTTGTCTTTTAATCTCATCAAAGTTATTAACATAACCTCCATAAACATACAGTTGTTCAGGACTTGCTGAGGCAGCAGCATGTACTCGAGGTGAAGGTTCATAGTTACTGAGAGGCTGATCTACGATAAAATTATAGTGTAAAATGTACCAATAAAATATAATTTTACAAATATACAAAGTAATATTATTTCACTGCAGAATTAATGTAAAGGTGCAATATATGTTTTGCTGATATGTTAATTTACTGAAATAAATTTTTATTAATTGGAATGGTTTCTTATGTAATTATAATTTGTTTAGAATGTTTCATATTTACTTTTCAAAGTCATCACTTGTCCTGTACTTGGATGTCACCAATAAATGTTTAGTTAGTATTTAGCTGTTGTTGGTAGTTAGCTGGTTTATAAAACCATAATGGATAATATTGTTTGACTGCCTATCCTTCAGTCATCTCAGGCAGCTGCTAACATTAAAGTCCAAAAGCAGCTATCAACACTATATAATACTCTCAAGTGGATTTTACTTGTACTCCTTATAATATTAAATACACATCAGGTTAATCATGCTTCACATAGGTTGTTGGAAAAAAATTAAGATAATATGTTTTGCATATTAATAAGTAAAATAATAGTTAATGATTAATGGCTTATTGTTCAACTGAATTCATTCAGAAATATAACCAATTTAAAGTGGTCAATTTTGCTACTAAAATTGTGTTACTACATGTTCCAATGTCTGTAGGTTACTAATCTGCACCAATGTTGTACTTGTCAAGATGAATATTTCATAATTCTATTCAAAGCTCTCATGAACATTTACATTTCATAATTTCTTTCTCAGCCATCTTTCACTCATTTGTATTCTTCCTGGGTTTGATTACCGGTGGCGACCAAATAGTTTTAATTCTGTATTGTTTAGAAAGCCTGTGAAAGTATGACAATAAATCTAATGAGTAAAAAAGGCTGAGAAATAAAAAATCAACGAATAAAAAGAATCTTTGAATAAAGAAAATTTCCGTTGGTATGTTGAGAGTGAGACTGTAGCACAGCAGTACACCTTAACAGTATAAATACAGAATTAGAATGTTAGTTTGCTGGCTGGTTGTCGTAGCTCAGTGACACAACGCTTGTGTCAAGCAAGAGGTCCTTGGTTCGATTTCCAGTAGTGACCAAATACTTTTAATTCTATATTGTTTAAAAACCCTGTGAAAGTGAGAGAATACTACAATTTTTTACTATATTTCAATTGAAATATAATAAAGAAAAACTGAAATGTATCTTCACCTAATGGATTGCCTTACAAGTGGCTGTAGTTATGGTTGACTACATTTTAACATTACACTGGATAGAGGTTTATTTACCTTTATTATAGGGGCCAGGATTGGCTTCTACATCTCCACATAGTAATAATAGTTTCTGTTTTAGTGAAGTAGTTCTAGAATGAATTTCTTTTAAGATATTTATTGAACTATTCCAAATGAA
>WLWI01002024.1_pt1 | contig 17547 bp, 13 predicted proteins | sample 6701501 | NCBI WGS metagenome assembly WLWI01 (sample SAMN12718690, study PRJNA515312) | sponge metagenome | isolation source: marine sponge | host: Mycale hentscheli | place: New Zealand: South Island, Marlborough, Capsize Point | collected 2014-11-01
CACACACACACACACACACATACACAATCCCATAAGACACTCATGAGGCAATTATTTAGAGGGAAAAGTTTTAGAGCAAAGCAGAAAAATAGGTAAAGGGTAATCAATACAAAATGTGATTTTACCTGAATGAGAACATTAACATTTTCCGCTGGCTGAGTGCACATGCTCAGTACATTGAGAAGGAGTGGCATAACCTGGGAGGACAGAGTCAGTTGCTCCCTGACTTCAGGGCAGCTGGCCAAAAGCTTGAGTGTGCCCAATCCATACACCAATATCTCCTCATCCTTTACCAAGTCTACACCTAGCAACACGTCCACCAGGCAGCCTGCAACACAATAGAGTATTCATGACAACTGCTTAGCTACAGCTATGCATGTAAACAATTCAAGCATATTCATGAGAGAGACATGGAGCTTGATGATCCTTTCCTGATTGTAATGAGACAATTCTTATCATTCATACCAAAAAGTTAAAAAAAATTTTTTTTTTTAAATGACAAGGGATGAGGAGGGAGAAAGAGAGAAAGAGAGGGGGGGAGGGGAGACAAGCAAACTTAACATTACACTGATGTAGCCATTGTATATTTAGCAGTGAAACATTTCCCAATTTCTTACTCATCCTTACCTGTGACAGGGACAACGGCGAAATGCTGGTCATTGGATTCCACTCGACTCAGTGCAAAGAGAAGCTTGCAAACATTCAGCAGATTCTTACCAGTCACTTGCATCTGAAGACACAACCAACAACAATGCCACGCCCATCAGCAAAATGACTAAAACTATAAGCCACAAACAAACAGCAAACTTACTCCAACGATCACTCTCGCCACCTTCAGCAAAACTAGGGAATCATCGTGGTCAAGCAGTTTAAAAACTGTCCTGAGGACTTTGCCCCTCCTCTTAGACCCGCCCACTCCACCCGTCCTCCCCAGCAACTGGTGGCTGTCTAGCTGAGTCCACAAGGACTCGCACAGAAAGTTCAACGTGCTGACATCTTCATAAGAAGTAGACTCGAGCTCCTGCAGCAGAGGGAGAACATCTGCCTCCCAGATTGGCAGGACAGATGATGACGTTACTGATGTCTTCTTGGTGCCCAAGTCTTGGGTCAGTGACTCCGGACCAGCTTTGTCTTTCCTCTTCTTTTTCTTCTCTTGCAATCTACCTGCTTCACCTGGAGGACCGGGATGCTTTTCAGAGGTTTCCTTTATTTTCTTTCTCAAAGCAGACACATCTCCAGCTGAGGCTACCCGGGTAGATAGTGGCCCACTCGCGTGTAACCCCTCAGGCAGGACCTTCTTAACCATGCTGGCTGAGACAGACCGCTTGCTAAGAGCTGGCGAGTGGAGACTCCGCTTTGGTTCTAAATTCTCAGACTCTCGCCTTGAACTATCCTGACAGTGTGTGTCGGAGTCCAAGTCTCCGCTGCTTATTACTCTCTGCTCTTCGGCGGCTTCTTCTGCAGACGACAAAGCAGTAGTGGAAGGGAAAGGAGTCAGGCTGGTGTCAGAATACGTGTTCCCCCACTGTTGGCCATCGTTAGCGAAAGAGACAAGTGGGTTGCGGCTCTGGGGAAGCTGACCAGATAAAACATTGGAAGAGGCCAATCCTTTGGTCCTCACAGGAGTTCGTGAGGTGCGAGAAGAAGTGGGAGGAGTTGGCAGTATGTCTCTAGATTGCTGCATTAATGATATGAAACTATTATAAATTACTATTATAAATTAAACCGGTTTTGGTAACTTCAAATAATAATAATGAAGAAAAAAAAATTAATTTGAGGACTTACCTTAATTGATGTACTAGTCGATGCAGTTGTTCCAATGGGGGCTAACCTGTAGCCTGTGGGTGGTCTGCTCACAGAGAAGTGCTGAGCTCCAATGGTGCTGAAAGATGAAGGAGGACGTCCTGGTACTCCACTCTGGCCAAACAGCTTGCGGTGGTCACCTGCTGGGGTGAAAGGTCGCTTTGTAGGTAAGGTTCTTAGGGAATTCCTTGCCTCTTCTACAATTTTAGCACTAGTCTGCACATCAGGAGTCTCGTAGAAAGCTCGCTCTTTTTTCTTGCGAGTTGAAGTATTAAGTGAACGGGTTGCCATCTCTGTTCTGCTCATAGCATAAAAGTGTTTACAGAATATTAGCAAAATACAAAAGCCAAATAATTTCACCCTCACCTGAATGGTCTAAAATGTCCTCCTACGGTATATGCGAAAATGCTTCATTTCTTCTCACGCAGCCATTCTTCAAATCGAAAAGAAGGCGGGGTCCCTAATGGTAAAGGTCGTTAAATGTCCTACGTGTGTTTATACTTTACCAAACTGTCCCTGAGATGGGAGAGAAAGAAGCTGTCAATGAAAGCTCCAGAGGAGGAGGAGGAGGCTGGTTACGTTATATTGCTTGTAGAATTCTAAAGGCTGGACATATTCCTAAACATGTAGCTATTATCATGGATGGTAATAGGCGATTTGCCAGGAAGATGCAATACAGTAAGGTATTCCAAGGTCACGTTCTGGGCTTCGACAAGTTTCTAGAGACGTTGGAGTGGTGTCTAGACCTAGGAATAACTGAGATGACAGTGTATGTTTTCAGCATAGAGAACTTCAAAAGACCTAAAGAAGAAGTGGATGGACTAATGGAATTGGCTAAACAAAAAGTGACCAAGCTTCTGGACAAGAAGTAGGTTGTACATTAAATGTTGTATCCACCATACTTTTAGCTCAAATTCGTATGTAGGGAACTCATTATGAAACATGGAGTATGTATACGAGTACTTGGAAATCTAGAGTTGCTGCCTGGGGATGTTCTGGAGGCAGTAGCTAGGGCTGTCAGTTTCACGCGCAATAACGACAGGGCCTTTCTCAATGTTTGCTTCTCTTATACATCTCGGCATGAGATGGCTGAAGCTGTACGAAGAATGGCCCAAGGGACTGTGGATGAAACGATACTCCCAAGGTACACAGATATGCACTCTCTGGTAAAGGGTTGGTCATGCAATAAGCAATACAATTCCAAACCTAAATATGTAAAGCAGTGTTTGACACTCTAGTTAAGCCACATACCAATGTTTTTACTTCTTTTTCTTCAATGTCAGTATTCTTTCAAAGATTCGGCCATTCTCGGCTGAAATAGTTGTAATAATAGCAGGGTTTTTTTTTGAGTTTTGACTTCTGAAGAGGACTTTGGCAAGAAGTTAAAACTGGAAGAAAACCCCCCCAGCTATTATTAATATTCTTGTTAAAGTTCAGCAAGGTTAAAAGAAAATTGATAAAATTGTCAGCCACGTTAGAATCCTGGCTTGGTCCATAGTCCATTGTACTTATCTCAAATTACCTTCCAAACTCCGGCTGTCTCACTGATAGTCTATGACAAATCTCTTTTTCATTTTTGAATCTATGATGTCAAGAGTTGCTAAAGGATAGGCTGCAAATATGAGGAAACTCCTTACCAATTAGTGTTTAATCTTTGCTGCAAGCAACTTCAAGCTGTGTGCTTTTATTTTGGCTTGAAGCAGCTATGTCTGGGGATAATGGGGGAGGGGAGTGGGAACGTTATTATTCTCTACTTGGCGTTGAGGCTTAATTAATTCCTAAGTATTTGTTACTGATCGGAGCATGTGTAGCATTTAGTGAGTGGGGCAACAATAGTACAAGAATTCAACATTACTAACAGTGGCAAGATAGCCGGAACAATGCCAGAATAGGTACGGTCGGAGTAGTATAATGTATAGTAGTAGATTTAGGGTTGCTCCAAGCAAGTAATGCTAGAAGAAAATCTCACTAAGACATCACTTTCATTCAGTTGTGCCTGTCTCTACATTCACGGATCACTGCTTTTATACTATACCAGAGTATAAACTTGGATAGAATGCAGCCTCAGTCTGTAGTGTGACTTTTGAAGTTGGCCTGGTATTTTGAAAAATGCCCGAAGGTCTCCATCCAATAGTAGTTCAAAATTATTGCTCTAATCGCATGCACTACATTATCCTATAGGCTCGAATTTGTACACAGTTGATCGTGTTTCACTTTGCTAGTGATTGTTATGTTATTACAACTATTACAACTGCTGCTCGTCACTATAGCATGTACAGGTGTACCAGTGAGTATTCAACTCACTGGTGGTAGTAGAGGTTTCTACATCATTAGTATCATTTAGAATTTTCAACATAAATGCTACCGAAAATATTTCAGACAATTTTAATAGAGAATTCCTTTGGGTGAGCAAAAGAAAACGATTTTTCCCCCTTCTTTTACTGAAGCACAGATGTGTTTTTACTAATGCTTTAGATGAAATTGTTGATCCACTTTCAAACTAAATATTGTCTTCAATTAGGCAATGTACATAGCTCGTATTCTGTTGTGTTGACTGGTTGCTTATGTGAAGTAATAAGGCAAGAGATGTAGGACCTCTCAATCCAGTATTAACAAAACCTGGTTACATTCAGGGACTTTTACCCAACTGTTGATTAAAGCCACTGCAGTTCTTTATATCCATGCTTTTTTTTTTCCTTTTCCCGTTTGTATTTTTAATGTTACTTCATTTTCTTCTTTTCTTCTTTACTTCCCTCTAGTTCTTTGAATTAATGATTTTTTTTCTTTTCCCATTTGTGTTCCTACTGATACTTCATTTTCTCCTTTATTCTCTCTTTCCCTCTATCTCAATTGAACAGTGATGTATCAGAGGAGCTCTTTGAGAGATGTCTATATTCAGGTGATTCCCCTCCTCCTGATTTGATTATCAGGACATCTGGAGAAGTTCGACTCAGTGATTTTCTGTTGTGGCAGGTACAGACAGGGTTTACAAGTTCATTGTGAATGTGTTAATTCTCTTGACCATGCCAATAGCCACTTCACTATGAAATATCAAAGATATGTCCAAAATGTGGCATTAAAACGCTTGTTTAACAATGTTGTTTTAATTTACTTCATTGTCTCTTTAGAGTTCCTACTCTTGTTTGAGTTTCCAAAACGTCTTATGGCCAGAGTTTTCTATTTGGAATTTCTTTTCAGCCATTGTTACTTATCAACGAAGCTATGCAACAATTCAGGTAATGCTAGGTGTAAAAATTATTATTATTATTATTATTATTATTGTTGTTGTTGTTGTTATTGGTTTATTTCAGGAGGCAAAGAAGAAGTGTCTGGAGCAACGACGCATAATACAATACAACTCTGATAAAAGAGTGGTCAGTCAGAATGAGTGTTTGGAAGGAGAAGATCTTGAGAAGAAAATTTTTGACTATGCATCACGAAGAGAAGCAAGATTAGAACTTTTTGTTAATTCTGTCAGAAAACAGCATATGTTATATTTAGAACGTGCTTGTCCACATTTTTAATTCTTTTCGTTCTGTGTATTACGCCAATGATTCGATTAATCATATTCACTGATAAGCGCATGCGCAAAGATTCATCCGTAAAACGCTCCACCCACTCCGGTTTGTGTCGAATGATGACTGGAGATGGATGAAAATTCAAAGGCGGCATTACAGCTTGACCCAAAAGGTAGACTAACTTAACCCGAGATTATTTCTTAAGCACTGTGTGAATATTATCCCCGTTCTGCTCCCCCTCTATCACCAGAACTCTACTTTCTTGTGGCTAAATTTCTTGAAGTCAGTCCCTGTCAGAAGGCCGCCAAGGTTGGACATAGTAGAAGCTTTTTAGCCCCTCCATTGATGTGCAGTGTTCACAGAGACTGCGCAGTAACATTTTTTATATCTATTTACCGATTGTGTTGTTTTATTGTAGGTTTTGAAGGATGAGATTAATGAGCATCAGGTACGGTTTTATCTCAAAGAGTTTGGCAAGTAGATCGTTGGGCACAAGCTGAAAGCTGCCTAGTTTAGTGAAGATACGCTGAATATCGAGTGCATTAATTTTTTTGTAGTTGTTTTGCGGCTATCCACGGCAGGTTTTCAGAAATCATAAATAGATAGTTACGATTTCTCCTGTGAATTGACTTCTTAATTTTATACTTGTAGTTGTTGCCGCCCGCAAAGAACTGGTTCGGTCAAGAAAGAGTTCTTTCTTACAATGAAGTTGTAAGTACTACTTTTCATTTTTGTCCGTGACATCGCGGGACGTGCTCCGTTCACGTTCCGGAGATTCCGACGATTTTCTACGTTTATTTCCGTTGTTACAGGAAGAGCGTTACAGTCACGTCGGTCACCAGCACCTGGGTCAAGTATTATCAAAACTGCTGAATCTGCTGGAACACCATGGCTACCAGGAAACTACTGGTCTAAATAGTCTCTTGGGATCTGGAGTAAAACGCTCTGTTGAAGATACTGCTGTTCAAGGTACTTTTCAGATTTTTAAAAACATTTTTATTTTTTTATTTTAGTAAAATGATTAAAACTTGTGTCAGGTTCTGGTGTGCTCCAGTCTGCCTGGCATGTTGCTCACCGAAAGAAAGAGTTATTGCTTGAATATCAACAACAGCCAGCAACAAACCTATGTTAGAATACTATTAAATTACTCTGTTTAATTACGCATTGTATTACTACTGATTCTTCTCCGTGTGTCAGGTAACTTGCTGCTTTCCAGATCTATTTCAACAGATTTTTCTGATCATGTATGGCGTAGTCCATGGCTTTACGAGAAGCTCAGAGAGGTAAGCTAAAAATAACCCTTTATTGGTATTAATGGCTGTGATTGGAAATAGTACTGTTAAAAAAAAAAAAAAGGCCAGTACAGGGAGGCAGACTTGGGAATGCTTTACTTATAAGCTATCCCATTTTTTATTTAAAGAGCTTGAATATGAGATAGATTACTCAATAGTAGGCTGTTGGTAGAAATGAATTGTTACAGCTTTCGTTTGAATTCCACTAAGTACTTTTTACAATAATGTCTTAGTCAGTACAGCCATTTTATTTAAAAAAAAACTTGTCACTAGTATCACGACTTGTTTCTTAAATGTAGCATATATATATATATAAATAATATATATATATAATGTACTTGTGTGTCAGTAACGACAACAATGGCGTATGTATTCGTAACATTCAGCCTAAGCTGGTTAAGGAAACAACAACTATTGTGTAAATAAAAAGGAGGTGGGGACTGCAAATGTTGATAGAAAGGGAAGGCAAAAGAAGCAGAAGGGACTCCATGACTCAAGAAGAATGAGCTGAAGAGGAAAGGACTCGAATAGGAAGAGAGCAGGAAAGGGAAGATGATGTGACTAAACCAAGTGGTAAAGAATAATGAGAATGGATAAAAATACCTTATGCTACTGCATTCCTAATTTGCAAATGTTAGTACATCAAGCACCGTACTGTGTGACAGGGTCTACTTGCTAGTTATTTTATTAGTGTCAATCAAGAAGGTGGTAAGGTATTAACTGAATTAAATATTAATATGTGTGTACATATAAAGTATATGTATATATTTTTTATAATATTACATGTATATAATTTCTAGTTGTGTGCAGTTCTTGGTCACCTGGCGCCAGTATTCTGTGTCATGTTCGACCACACAGGCAAACACGTTATTACGGTAAGCCAAATTCTACTGGAGAACACAACACATGCTGACTTTTACAAAGTAATTATCACAGGGAGCCGATGATGACTTGGTGAAGGTGTGGTCGAGCCGCTCGGGGCAGCTTCTGGCCACCTTGCGTGGCCATTCTGCCGAGGTTACTGATATGTCCTTGAGCCCAGACAACACCATGATTGCTACTGGCAGTTTGGACAAGTCAGTGAGGGTGTGGTGTGCCAGGAGCTCCGCCCCCATTGCAGTGCTGCTCGGGCATCAGGGTCACATCACATCCGTGCAATTTTCTCCAATGGCTGATGAGGATAACCGGTAAGGTGTGGCCAGCGATTCTGTAATGTTTGCACGGAACATTAATCATAGTGACGTGGCCATAGTTTTGTGTGCAGTGAAAACCCAACAACTTGAACAACTACTTGCATTGTTCTTATTGTATTGACAGTTATCTCGCATCCACTGGGAAAGATGGTTGCTTATGCTTTTGGCAGTGGTTGTCTGAACAGGAGACCTTTAGGTAAGATCAACTTACAGGGAATATTCATCATATTGCCACGGTAAAGGATGTATGTGTGTGTGTGTGTGTGTGTGCATAGCTCCAGTCCCATCAAGTTCATGGAGAAGAACAGGGTGGGTGACCAGACCCTTTGCTCTGCGTTCAGTGCGGGAGGCAAGTTCTACGTGACTGGCGGAACCGATCATGTGTTGCGTGTGTACGTGTGCAGTCCTGACCCCCCAACTCTGCAGTACGAGTTAGAAGGCCACAAGGTAAGGTGTGGCTGAGAATAGATGCTGCAGAATCATGTGTAAGTTGGTTTTGTTTTTGTGCAGGGTCGAATCATGTCCATTCAGTTTGGAAACTCAGGAGAGACGTGAGTTCCAATGACCAATAAAGCAGGTGGATGTGAATGCAGTTCCAAACTTGTGGTTGTGCTTTGTTTTTGAAGAATAGGCATAATTGCCAGTTCTTATTCTTGCCAGTCTTTGTGTTGTTGCAGTGTTGATTTGGTGTGTGTAGAGTGTTTGCGACTGCCTCCTGTGATGCCACGGCACGTCTATGGCGCTACGTGGAGTCCAAGTGGTCCAGTATTATCCTGGAGGTACCTGCTGATGAGATCAGGTAAGAGCGCAGAACACAGGGGGGTGGGGCTGGGAATGTGGGGTCATTGGAGAAAGGGTGTGACTAGGAAGGCTTAATACTGTCATTGGGGAAAGGGTGGTAGCAGATATTAGGGAAAGGAGATACAGGAGTGCAGTGTAGCTGTCACATTTGTAAGGGTGGGTGTGGTTACTGGTGGGAGGGGCAAGATAGGAGAGGTGACTAAGGAAGAAATAATAATATTGATATATTTTAAGTGTTGTATTATATTTTATCTCCAGCTGCAGACCCGGAGAGAAGCCTCAAGTCACCATGGTAAGAAAGAATGACATCATGATTGTAAAAGTTTTGAAGGCAACTGCTGAACTAGTGTATAGATACATATATCATTGATCTTTTGAGTTTTGTAACAGGACAGTTAATATTACTCCGTGTTAGATAGCAGGATGTCAGGTAGTATTTTTTTTTTTCCCCTAATTATATTTTAATCTAACATTTTGATATCGATCGCACAGAATTGTGTGATGTCATTGTGGTCTGTTGATCTTTTAACTAACAAGGCTCCCTTTATTTTATGTAGCCATTTTGAATCCTATTCACTTAATTGAATTCAAGTTGTTATGCTCGAGACAATAAGTGTGTATCATTTATTGGTGAACCTGTATTGAACTCTGCCTGGTGCTCTGCTAGTATTTCAAGTTTCATTCAACCATACTGAATTGATGATGATGATTATGATTACTCTCACAGGTAGGTTGGGAGAAGACAGACACTTACCTTGTGACTGCATTCTCTCCTGACTGTATGATTCGTGTATGGGAATCCACCACAGGGAGAATGGTTCAGAAGTTGACGGTAAGGGAAGGAAGTCAACCTCATTTGGATGAATGTATGCATTCTTTCATGTTAACAGTTTGTTTGTTTCTTTGTTTGTTTGTGTGTGTCACTAATTTGGTCTGCCTGTGATTGTTGAACTAATTAAAGAACACAAACAACCCTCAACTTATTCTGAATTGAAAGTGTCACGTAGCTCAGGCCTCTGCCCAGTTGTAACCCATTTCTCTATTTTAAATATGATTTTTCTAATGATTGTGCATTGTGATATGCTCGATTTTCATTAGTTGATGCATAAATTGATAATTTCTCGTAACTTCTGTAACGATAGATTTTCTATATTTTACTAGTTGTCATTTTTAAAAGTTTTGATGCTTCAATAGCCTGTAAAATATGAACTTGCTCAAGAAGTATCAGAGTAATATTTCATTTTAGTCAAGTAGAATGTTTTAGCTATGCACCAGTCTTGCTTTGAAGTACTGCTACCCTCTTATGTTGAACTAATGCCAAGAGGCACTAAACTTTCCTTCAGAAGAATAAGGCACCAGTATGACTGTCTTCTCTCAACAAATTTAATGAAATTCATCAAATCTGTGTACGTAAAAGGGTCACACTGGAGAAGTATTTGTGTTGGAGGTGCACCCTACCGACTCTCGTATCTTGTTGACGGCAGGTCACGACGGCCTGGTGATTGTGTGGGACATGTTGGAAGGCAGGTGTTTACAGAAGGTGGAAGTGACGGCAGAGGATGGCAACTTGGCGTCCATCTTTGACTGCCGCTTTTCTCCGGATGGCCTCATGTGTGCGGCTGTGGACATGAACGGATACCTCACACTCATGGGGTTCGGCTCCAGTGATCAATATAGCAAGGTGAGTGGGTGGAGGAGGGCTGGGGTGGGGTGGTGGTGTGATGAACCTGTTAGGACTTGGTCTAGTGTGGCCCTTGGGACGTACATAGCCAGGCAAATGCCTATAATAATAGTATGCTGGTCTGTCAGTAACAACGACTACTGATGACAGTCTGTGCATTCATGATAATTCATTGGCTGGGAAGGGTTGGTAAAGCATCAGTACCACCTCCGACAGTATTGGTGTGTGAATTCACGAATGCGTGGGTCAAGAAAAGTGAAAAATAGCAGACTGATGAAACTAAAGCAGGGTAGTAGTAATGATTTATGCAGCATCAAGCCAGTGGGAGTGGCACTGTGTGGCCGGCTATTTGCTAGTATAGTATCACTTCACTGTCCTGTGTGTTTGTTTTAGCATCCCAGGGAGCAATTCTTTCACACCGACTACCGCCCCCTAATGAGGGACAACCACCATTACGTAGTGGACGAGCAATCCCAACTTCCCCCTCATCTCCTGCCTCCCCCGTACCTGGTGGACATCGATGGCCACCCCCACCCCGTCCACAACCAGGAGGCCCTCCTGCGTCTCATCAGACCTGTGGAGAGGCGAGGCAAAGACGTGAGCACACAGGAGTGGGAAGACTACGATGAGTACATGAAGAAGAAGCTGGCGCTGGTGGGGAAGGAGCGTGGCTTTGGGTTCAGCAGAACACGCCAGCCCAAAGAGGGAGGAGCTAGTCCTGATGTCAGTGGTGACGATGATACAGTTCATGACGGTGAGATGGTACAGGGTGGCTGGAGTAGTGTGAAGAGGGAGGAGGCGGAGCAGGATGAAGACATGGATGTAGAGTCTTTAGAAAGGAAAAAATTGTTGCATCGAAAGAGTGAGAGCCAAGAAAATGGGGAAGGAGGTGTGGTTAATAGCAGTGAGGGAATTGGTGAGACTTCCTCTGGTCGTAGTGAGAGTGGATTAGTTGGTAAGGTATCTCCATCGCTAGATCCTCCTTTTCCAGCAATGAGCGATATGGCCGATGGAGGTGAGAAGAAGAACGAGTTGGATTCTGCTGGTGAAGGACCTTCAGTGAATGGAGAGAACTCCAGTCACGATGACCTGAGGAAGGGTAGGAAGGAGGAGGATTACGAGGGCACAGGTGGATCTGGAGAAGATGCGAAGGACGAGAAAGATACTGAAGGTGGATGGGGAAATAATGGAGTTGAGAGGTTGTTAGGAGAACAACACGAAAAGAGCTTAGCTGTGCAGAATCAAGAAGACAAGGGGACAGCTGAACGAGTCCCTCAAGAGACAGCCACGCTCAGTGAGACCAATGCAAGGGACAGCAGACAAGCAGGCAGCCTAAGGCCCTCTAATGCAGGTGCATCCAGACAGGAGCAAGATGGTGGCGGAACTGGTAGACAAAGCCAAGAAGATGCGGGGGTATTCAGGAGAAGGCAAGATGACGAGGAGGTAGCAAGACATGATCCAGCAGTGAGAAGAGGACCAGATGAAATGGAGGTAGAAGTACTGGAGGAAGAGACTGAGGGGAGTCAGAACATCAGGAATATGTTGTCTAGTCTTGTGTATTCCCTGGGACTCAGCGAGGTAGAAACCAAGAAGTTAGTGGCTCTCTGGCACAACCGCGTCATCATCCCGCCGCTAGGCCACACCCAGTTGGTGCAAGATCTTGCCAGGAGGCAGGAACTTTACCAGCAAGAACATGCACACTTTGAGAAGGAGAATGAGAAGGCTCGGCTCAGAGAGGACAAGGTTAGGGGACAGTTGGTAGGTTGGCATTTGCTATATGTGACATAAATATGAATTTAGTCTCATTAGGTAAGTGGGGAGAAGAGAGACACCCATTCAATTAATTTATTATCTATATAATAATACCGTGACCGACGACGACGTACATATTCATGAATAATTCATGGACTAATGAGCTAGAACACGCAGATGCACAGTATTCATGAACTTGCGTTGAATTACCGGGCAAACCTAGAGCGCAGGGAGAACTAGTTAGCAACCAAACCCGGCACAAAAAAAATGGTTGAGACGAGAGTGGCACAGAAACAGGAGAGTAGCCTTCGTGAACTAGCGCTCAATTACCGAGTAAACCAAAATGAAGTTGTAAAGAAGTGAAGGATTTGGCTATGCTAGACTACTGGTAGGCGAATTAGTTAGCAACCTAACCAGGTACAACGATAAACGGAAGAAGACGAGAGTGGCCGAGAAACAGGAGAATGGGTAAAGTGTCGTCACAATCAGTAGAAAGTTATTACTGTATATATGTAACTAAAAGCGGATAAAACAGACGGGTATAGGTGGCGTAGGTTTCAGAAAGGAAAGCTAAGGTGCGAAAGAGCAGGCAAAAAGTGGTTAATTAGCCGGTGGAATCAACGAGAAAAGGCGGTGTAGTAAAAAGGAGAAAGTACGACAGGGAAGGCAAAAAAGGGAACGATTAATGTTGTACTAAAAAGCGAGTGGAATCGAATCGTCTAGTAAAGGCTGTGTAAGTTTCAAAAAGAAAGGTGAAAGTAGAAAAGCTGAAGTTAAAAGTTTCACAAACTTTAAGTCCACAATCATGATAGAAGGACAGAAAGATTCAGAAGCAGGAGAGGTAGACAAAGGAGGAGAAAGGACTCCTTGGCTCAAGAAGGAAGAGATGACAAAAAGAAAGGTGGTAGATACAGAAATAGACAGTTCAGGAAAAAATAGAGCAGGAGAGTGAAACTGATGTACCCTTAACCAACTGTAGAGAATGATAATGAATAAAAACAACTTATGCTACTGCATTCTTACTTTGCAATACGTCAAGCGCCACTGTGTGGCGGGGTACTTGCTAGTTATTAGTGTTATTATTATTTATTTTTCATTATTATTTATTTTTATTTATTTATTTATTTATTTATTTTAGGCTGTGGTATCATCATCTGAACCAGCAATGCTACCAGATAGGGGAAGGTCACTGCGGAGTGGCCGTACCTTACCAATTGATGATGGGGCAGACCCACTTGACATCATAGACTCTGTGGCCATTGAGAGCAGTGCAGGAGAGGAGGAGGAGGAAGAAGAAAGGTACAGAGAGAGTGAGTTAGAGAGAGCCTGGGATGAGAGCAGCGTTGAGTCAAGCGACATCTCTGACTGGACTGAAGAAGCTGGTATAGACATTAGCAGCATTCTGAGAAAGAGGACCAAGAAAAGAAAGCAGTTAGGCTACACAAGAGAGAGGAGGTGAAGTTTCAGCTCTTTGTGTGGGTATGTGTATATGTACAGTAGGCACTATAAAAAAGTTACGAACACTGTATTGAAAAGCATTAGTGTTTTTAAACAAAGAATCGGGATGCTTTAGTGGATAAAAAGCCAGACAACAGTACACTGGAATAATGCAAGGAATGGCTGTATTTCACAAAATGGTGTGCTTTTTTTCCTTCTTCCCTTTTTTTTATCTCGTGATGACCGTTTACGGAACTGAATTTGAAACCGTTTATTGGTGCCTACTGTGTATTTGTGTGTGTGTGTGTGTGTGCATGTATATGTAATGTACGTGATCATGTAGTGCATAAGTTTCCAGCAGATGACTGATGGATTGATACTACTGAGTGCTAACACACTGTCCGTGCGTACAAATCCAGTTACACGTACATACATGTACACCATTATGACAACTTGACCAAGTACCTTGTGTCATAGTGTATTTGTATTTACAAATGCCTAGCAACCGTGCTAATATGACTGATGTGTGTGTGTGCGTGTGGGTCAGGAACTTAATTTGCTTTTGCCGCACATGTTAATAGATTTGTAATAATATATCTTTTTTTCCCCCTGCTGTTATTCAATATGTTTTCAGGTCATTGGAGTCAGTACTGAGTAATGCAGATCTAATGGAGGAAGATGAGGAGGAGGAGGAGGATGGGACAGGATCTGTGGAGGCAGGCTCCTCGTCACATATGTCTGAAGGAAAAAGAAAGACTACCGAACAAGTCAGCAAAAAGGCTCTGTCAAGAAAGAAAAAAATGGTACACAAAAATATTATATTAGCTCTTGGATTATTGACTGTTAGTTATTTCAATTACTTTTCTCTAGGATTTTCAGGCTTATATGCCGTCATCTTGGATTACCAACACCAGGCCAGTCTTGACTCCATATCTCCCTCAAGTTGGAGATATTGTGAGTTGGCTAAGCTAGGGTTTTCTAACAAATCATTCATTTCTTTGTTTTCTTTGAGATGGTTCGGTTCATTGACCTTGTCAAACTAAAAATGTCTCAAAAAAAAAAAGAAAAGAAAAGAAAAGAAAAGAAATCTGCCAAATTTTTAAAATGGAGTTTGTGTTCCACAACTCCAATTAACAGTTGTCATGGTTGGTGTAGTAGTCCTCACATTGAAACCTATGACTCACTCTCCTCCAGGGAATTTAGTGTAGTATTATATCATACACAAGTGCTAAGTCAACGGTACTTCAATTATACCACATACTAAGATCAAAGTCCGTTAATTTGTAGTGATAAGTCCGTCCTTGAGGTGGAATAATCATGGCTAACCTTTAGTTCGTGTGGTCACATGACTGGTACATCCAATGGTTAGAGTCTGCCGCCTACCCCCCTCCCCCTGTTTACTGGTGTAACTACATGCATAGTGTAGCATGGCGGGTTGAGAAATACTGATGTTCAATTGGTAACTATTGCTATAGACTGTGGGGACAACACTTCAATGTTGGCAAGTCCAATACTTACTTCTGTTCCTCATTTCTTCCCTTCAGGTTGTGTACTTCCACCAGGGACACAAGCTGTATGTGGACAGTGTGAGGGAAGAGAGGGTGTACCCCATTCACAAGTCCACCATACCATGGCTCAAGTACAAACTCCACCCACAGGAGTTCTGCCAGGTCACTAATGTCCGCTACACGGTCGGACCGCCTACTCTGTGCTCCGTCACCCTAGCTCTCCTCCACCCCCTCAATCAGAGGGCGGGTGAAGTGAAGGAGGAGGGCGCAATGAGCGAGTCGGAGAAGGCAGTCGATGTTGTGGGTAATGAGGATAATGGAGGCGATGGCAGCAGTGAAGCCAAGACATCCAGACCCAGGGACAGAATACGCTTCACCTTCAAGTAAGATACACTGTGCCATGGACTGTCTCTTTCAGAGTCCATTCTTAGTAGCAGAGTTGCCAACTTTTCAAATCTTAGTTCAGGGACACTAAGCCCCAGACCACACCCTAAACCACATCAATTACAAGGAAGCAATGATAACATGATAATTTAAAAGTATCTATTTACCCCCAGTGAGAGTTAGCAGCATTCTGCAATAGTTCCTGCCCAAACTGAACTTTGTGGCAGTAGTGGGGGAAAAACCGTAATAATGTAATGCAATGAACTAGTGACAGTGGGTAATGGTTGCTGACAACAGATTGAAAATTCTGCGGTAATTTTTACTTTAGATTTAATCTGTATATTTCATGGAAAAAAAGCAATTTTAGGGAGAAACGAATTCTCTAATTAGTGAATTTTGAAACAAGTTGTTGTTGTTTTTTTATAAAAGTTGAAGCATTCGTGAGTTATATACACTATTAACAACTATTAGTGGATTAGCTATGCAACACTTGCAGAGCATATGAACTTCATCAATTTCCGGGACAAACAATAGAAAGAGTAATTCCATGGCGGGACAGTGACTCAGTGATAAATCCAGGTGCCCCAGAGCTTTGGGACAGTTGGCTAGTATGCAGTAGAACATCAATGCTTAGGCGAGTGAGACACACACGGGCTTGTGTTTAGTGAAAACTTGGGCGTATGTTATGTAACGCGCAGTTAAATGCCATGCATATGAAGAATTATTGCTAGCAACCGCCCTGGTCCCTAGGGTGAAACCCGAGTGAGAGGACAGTTCTCTAGCGATAATTCCGAGAGTTGCCATTGTTGAACTATTTCAGTTACCTTAGCAAAATTTCTGAATTATCGCTGATAACCCTTTCAGTACAAGTGCGCATAACAGAAGGAATATAAAAAGATTTTAGACCTTTTATTGTGCTACTGTTTTCGTCCGATTATTGAGAAGTCCAAGTGTAGTGGCACTGAAGAGGGAATATGTTTGTATTTAACAGCACACAAGGGTAATGGAATATTAGTGAGTGAGAGTGATTGAGTGAGTGAGTGAGTGAGTGATTGATTGAGTGAGTGATTGAGTAAGTGATTGAGTGAGTGAGTGAGTGAGTGATTGAGTGAGTGAGTGATTGAGTGAGTGAGTGAGTAAGTGATTGAGTGAGTGAGTAAGTGATTGAGTGAGAGTGATTGAGTGAGAGTGATTGAGTGAGTAAGTGATTGAGTGAGTGAGTGAGTGATTGAGTGAGTGATTGAGTGAGTGAGTGATTGAGTGAGTGAGTGATTGAGTGAGTGAGTGATTGAGTGAGTGATTGAGTGAGTAAGTGATTGAGTGAGTGAGTGAGTGATTGAGTGAGTGAGTGAGTGAGTGATTGATTGATTGAGTGAGTGAGTGATTGAGTGAGTGATTGAGTGAGTGAGTGATTGAGTGAGTGAGTAAGTGATTGAGTGAGTGAGTAAGTGATTGAGTGAGAGTGATTGAGTGAGTGAGTGAGTAAGTGATTGAGTGAGTGAGTGATTGAGTGAGTGAATGAGTGAGTGAGTGAATGAGTGAGTGATTGAGTGAGTGATTGAGTGAGTGAGTAAGTGATTGAGTGAGTGAGTAAGTGATTGAGTGAGAGTGATTGAGTGAGTGAGTAAGTGATTGAGTGAGTGAGTGATTGAGTGAGTGAATGAGTGAGTGATTGAGTGAGTGAGTGAGTGATTGAGTGAGTGATTGAGTGAGTAATTGAGTGAGTGATTGAGTGAGTGAGTGATTGTAGCTCTTTTCCCTCCAATTTGATGGTTGTGTTGCCTAGATTTCACGATATGGACAGCGTCCTAGACTTCCTCATTCTGGAGCCTCTCTACAAGATCTCTGTGAAGACCAGCTGGAAAGTGGGGGACAAGTTCCGCAGTCTTATTGATGGCAAGTATTGGTACGGGGTCATCCAAGAGAACAAGCCTTTCAGGTGAGGTTATTGTGAGTGTGTGTGTTGTGTGTGTGTGTGTGTGTTGTGTGTGTGTGTGTGTTGTACATGAATACATGTGTTTGTGGTAATTAGTTTATTGTAGTGTGATTTGAACTCCTCCTATTCAGATTGTAACTGATATTGTAGCCTGTATGTACTGTAGTATAAAATAAGGGGGGGGGGGGGGGGGGGGGGGGGGTGTGGGGTGTTTTTTTTTCCCACACAAGGAGAGGGTGGGG
>WLWI01002025.1_pt1 | contig 17547 bp, 13 predicted proteins | sample 6701501 | NCBI WGS metagenome assembly WLWI01 (sample SAMN12718690, study PRJNA515312) | sponge metagenome | isolation source: marine sponge | host: Mycale hentscheli | place: New Zealand: South Island, Marlborough, Capsize Point | collected 2014-11-01
GCAAAACAAGTCGGAAAAGACAATATTTTCTTTCACCCTTTTCCTCCATGCGCCACGCCTAATGTTACAGACTAATTCAATGGGTCATTAGGAAGTTCACCAGTTGTTGTGATCATCAACATCATCAACATCATCATAATCATCAACATCACCATCATCATCATCATTTCTCTCTGACAAGTCTTGGAGCATGATGCATGTATGCTAGGAAGCAACCCTCATATTGCAAACTTTAGTACCACTACTAATATCAACTACAAAGTGCACTATACCCATCTCACTGGTCAGCCTTGCATCCACCCAGCCTTGCATCCACTCACCCACCCTTACTTTACCAGCCTCCCGATCCTTGCATCCACCCAGCCCTATCAGCCTTGCATGTACTCACCACTACTACTCACCTATCCTGCACATGCACTGAGTTACTAACACTCTTTGTCAATGGAAATTCCTAAATAGTAAAATTCCTAGACTTACACTACACCACAGTGGATAAATAATTCAGGGAGATACAGACTAAGACTGAAGTTGAGCCCCACACTGGCATCACAATGACAGCTACTTAACTGTCAACCAAAATATGCATTTTCAAAAAAAAAGAAAAAAAAAAAAAAGAAAAAAAGGAAAAAAAAAAGCCTTGTAATGTCATAATGAAGAAGTTATAGCACTAATATTGTGAGGAAGAATAGGGATATCAAGAAGAAAAGACAAAAGTAAGGGAAAACCGGTATGAGGTGGTTATTTTTCATCTCTTGTCAATAGAATAATTAAGAATGGCTAGACACCCACTTTAGTATCTGTTAAATATCTAACCCCCACCCACCCACCATACCATACCATACGCTGAGACTATTACAAGAACTTCCTACGGACTCACAAAGTGACAATGGCGTCCAGCGCCATTTTCTTGTGCTCCACCGTCCATCCATTGAAGGTGGCCAGCCATTCCTCCATGAAGGACGGGAGAGGGGTGGGCGGGGGCTCACTGACTGGGGAGTCCAGGTCCGCCCCCTGCAGGTTGGGTAGTCGAGACAGCGCAAGAATGGCTGCACTATGATCGGTGAAGACAGAACTGTATTCAACAAGACAGAGCAAAGAAAGGAGAAACAGTACCTGTTGACAGTCAAGCTAACAAAGGGATTAATACTTATAGCTACTGAAGAACTGGGTCCACAGATACTGAGGTTAGTACTACAACGAAAGCATCTTGTAACTATAGCAAACCATGTTTTTTTGTTGGTTTGCTGCACCAACTGGCCACTCAATGATGCACGTTCCTTTTGTGTTAGTCTTGAAAGGTTCTAGTTTCATTCTAGTGTATCGCCAACATGTGTATGTACTAGTACACATTAGACATGTCTTCTGGAATATCAGTTTGCAGATTACCAACATGTACTGTAGCCCCATCCAGCCTCACCTTGAATTAAATCTAGCTCTCTTAATCTCTCCCAGTGTAGTCTCCAACTCTTCATCTTCTGTTTCAGTTCCATAAGGACGCTGGAATTTAAATAAAATAACAGTGCATCACAGCATGCTATTTTGCAGCACGCCACCCTCCGCAGTTGACAATCCTTTACCAGTCATAATGAACAAAGTGATAAATATTGGCAATATTTACGGGGAATTCTGATGCAAGTGCATATAGTATAATGACACTGTTATGTAGAAGACGGTAAACAGTTGGCCTCCAAATTATCGTGCAGAAAGCATAAGGAAGGAAAGGAAGAGATGGAGCAAGGGCAGATGGCTAAGCAAGGGATCAACAGAAAGCAGAAGGAAGAGAAGGAAGATAAAAGGAGAGCACTAGGATGCATAGAAACTGTCCTCTTCATTGCTACCTCAAGACAACACACTTCCTTTATGTACTATGGAAACCCCTTTCTAAAGTGGCAAGTACCTTTCACTGATCTATACTGCAGAGACAGTATTACATCAATCGAATGAACACTCTTTACCATCTCACACTAAATGTGTATCCTAAGGTAGGACAACCAGTTTCAATATTATATAAAGTTGTTTTAACATGTTTGGCTTATCTGATATTGGACATCTTCCGTCAAAATTTTGTCGAAATAAACACCGTATCCCACCGTACTACTATTGACTCACTCTTTACCCCACTACGGTATAGCGAGTCTGGCTGTTACTTTTACTCTCCGTACATACCTTTCCAGAATACGGGCTGGCAGGACTACAAGGAGACAGGAGCATTTCGCAGGGAGATAGATTGGGAGTGGTGCTGTCTACTAAAGCATTGTTGACTGGGCATGCCATCACTACTGCCTAAATTACACACACAGGTGATAACAACAATAATAATAATGATGATAATAATAATAATAATAATAATAATTAAATAAATAAAACGACCACCAAATATGATGAAGACCACTTCAAACAAAGTCCTATCTCCAGTTCCCACCAGGAAGGATTAAACAAGTGCACTTGTAAGAGATTTGGCCGGTGGCTGCCTACACCTTATAGCTGTGTTTGCAAATAGCGTCTCAATTATACTAGTATTGTTCCCAGCCACAAACGAGCGTCCATACAACAATACTGATGACCCCATAACAAACCTGCAAAAAGCACTATTTCAATTGTTACCAGGACAATGCTTTTAAAAACATGCTCCCAACCCCATCTCCTTCCTATTCTTGTCAAAGCCATCACAAAACATTTCACTTAGTACACTTCTACATCTCTGGCTACTCAATAGGTCTGTCTTATGTCTTATCCTTGTCACTAATGATGCAACATCTTGCATTCTCCTCAAAATATTTTTTCCACATGGTTTTCACATGGGCAATACAAAAGTATGCACTGTAAATTCACATAGCTTAAAATATTCCACCAAGTGGAATTCTCAACTAATAATAAAGCACCGTATAGCTATTTATCTAGCTAGAAGAGGTCGCCCAGAGTGGCCTTAGCCACCTTCCCCTATAGCTCAATTACCTTCTTTTTTTTCGGATGACGCCAATTACAATTAAAACGTTGAGAGAGCAGAAGACGAGAAAGCGGTGGGGGTTGAGACTAGCTTCGCTTTCTGGGCTGTCTAGCGGCCTTCTTTGAGTATATATTAAGTAGGCAGACCAGCAGACCAGCCACACGCCTCCAACACAAGAGCACTCACTTCCCTTTAGCAACAACCGGCAACCCCCCACACCGGCACATCACACTGTTGGCTTAGCTAGCCACATTTACTCCGCCTCTCCACGACCGCTAAATTTGTAGGATAACCTTTGACCTCATTCTCGGGTAATACTTTTTTTTTCTTTTTTTTTTTTACTGCAAAGGCATTTCCTCTATGAATTCTCTGTCTGACTCCTCCTGCCGGACTCGTCGTAATAAATTGAAAGCATGTACCTCTGTTGAAATTACTAGTCCAAGAAGATGGTTTTTTATGTCTTGGGTGTCATATTTTACGCTGCTTTAGTTCTCGGTGGATTGCTTAGCGCACTTCTTGTGCTTGCCAGCATCAAGTGGAGGGAACAGAGTGGAGATGGCCGAGTGCAGGTGGTCGTCCTGGGTGATGTGGGAAGGTCTCCTCGTATGCAGTACCATTGCCTCTCCCTTGTGCAGCTCAAGTACAAGGTTGACCTCGTGGGTTATGGAGGTACGTTCAAAGCGTTCTGGTCGAAGCTGAATTGTATTGGGGAGAAGGTTATATAATGCCAGCTAGATAGAGCACACCTATTGCAACAGTAATCTTATCACAATGAAGACTTATAGTGCTGGTTTAGGAGGTCATAGGTACCTTTGCATTCGTGAACTCCTCAAGGAATCCTACTTTGAAGCCAGCATATTTTTATATTGTGTAATAGCCAGCTATGTTCTCATCCGCATGTTCAAAGGGTGAGGCTATGGCTTCACAAAAACACTACAAATTACTATTGTATCTTTTGTGGAGATAGAACTTTTAAGATTAATTGCAGCTGGTTGTCTTTCTAACTTGTGTGTGTTCCATAGTTACACTATAATTGTATATAGTTTCTGAGGACTTTTGTTAAAATTGGTCGTTGCTCGATATTGATAACTTAGGTCCTCCAAATCCTTCCAACTGGGAACTCTTTTCTGTGATTGTGAATTATTAATGATAATGAGGGGGATGATGCCGACAGTAAAGTAATAACTATTAGCTCAACCATTCGTGTCTAATTGGCAAGTGAAAGATTTCCAGGGTTACACAGTCAAGACTCTGTGGTGTTGTTGTTTTTTTATGGTACCTGCAACCCCTTTTTTGCCATGCCACTAATTACATAAGTTGGTAAAGCGTCTTGATAAAATGACGAACTAATTAATGAACCGGTCTACGATTCACTAATAAGTTGCGGGCCTTGAAAAGCAAGCTGCATGTAGTCTTGGGGCAGGCCTAAGTGCCTGAACTTTTGTAAAAGCATAGCGGACCCAACAGCTCTATTTTCTCTTCATTGTCATTGAATGGGTAGGTCAAGTTAAAACATTTCAATTTCAACAACTATATAAATTACGCCAAGGGCCGTGGCTCATAGTTAGCTCTGCCCTTCAAGCTAGGCTAGCTCACTTACCATTTGTGCTGAAGCACACCACTAGTGTATGTGTTTATCGCATTATGTCTATAACAGGTTTGTTAAATTGCCACTCTTTACACAAATTCAGCATCGTGTAATGTGACCATTTTGAAGTGTGTTTTTTGTTTGTTTGTTTTTTCTTCCTGGCGGTTTTTCTGGGTATTTATCATGCTCATAGAACTTCCTCATACTTTATCTTTTTTCTTTCTTTTTTTAAAAACTATGTACTTGGTGTTATTCCACCATGCCGTGTGTGCGTGTGCATCAATTATTTATGACCTATACCTGACAGATTTGAGCAAAAACTTTTAAATTCATTTTTGTCAACCAAACATTTTTCCTTCATATAAAAACTGGTCAGTGAGTATTATTAGACATGGTAAAGTATCATTAGAGGCAAGCGTGTTAACAGCCTGTACCTCTCTTTTCAATAGAATATACAGTGTATAAATTCATTTGCTAGACTAACTAACTTGGTGGCAATCATAGTGCTGTCAAGGGCAATATTTGTCCTGGTTGCCGAGTGCTATGCGATATCAAAGGTGTAGTTTTATTTATTGTAATGGCTAATAATCATTGTTAAATAAGCAAGGCTTTTTTTTTTTTTTTTTTTTTTTTCCCCTCTGTAACCAAGTGGCTGCAAAAGACCCGCCCAATCTTCTCTCAGAGTTACCCTAAGACCCTTTCTCCCAGGGTTCCATTTATCCTTTACATTGCAGACATGATCACACCGAATTGATATCACAACAGACCGGACACTAACAGACAAATCATTGGAGATCTGAAGGCTAAACATATTTTTAATTTGCTGATTAAATCCCTCGTAGTCGTTAATGTTGTTCGTTTTCAATATGGCCTTGAGCTATTCCGAGATAAGGTGTGATGTCTAAAATTAGAGTGCTTACAATCGTAATCAGGTTCACTTTGGTTAGCTTTTGTGCGGTTTGCGTCGCCTATGTCAACGGGCCTGCAATCACAACTCTAGAAAGCTAATAGAAGTGCTTTACCAGCTTGCGTTATTGTCTTACACATGCTCAGTTCCTCTGAAGTCGGATCTTCATCTTTGAATCTATCTTTGTTAAACAAACTAACAAAGTATATGGTCAGTTCCTCTGAAGTCGGATCTTCATCTTTGAATCTATCTTTGTTGAACAAACTAACAAAGTATATATGTATACATAAAGTTTGTAAACCATCCAATCAGATTGCTCAATTCTCAGTGAATATATATCGTACCCATCTCCTAGGAGGTGAATAAGTGAACTGCCCAATCAAAAATTAGTTTTTATGTGTTTTCGCATAGAGCAATGGTACAAGTCGGTTGCACCATTTCATCAGTCAGTATGGGATTTACACCATCCTCTGGCTCCAGCCCTTATGGTTGTGTATATCCTGTACCAACCTCCACGTCGTGGTGTAACTTATACATATATAATTTATATATAATATATTGCTGTGGTGGTACAATATAACATCCTGTGGGGTGTGTGTGGAAGGAGGAGGGTTTTTTTCACTTTCTCTGCAAACAATTCAAACTAGAACTAAGATTAATGGTGTGAAAGACTTACTCAGCAGATTCTTTATGCCTTGCACAATTAAAGTTAGGCTGTGGGAGTAATGGAGTTTGAGAATAGCCACTGTTCTGTGCTCTGCTATCATATTCTTCATCATCTTTCCCCCCAGCCTTTCCTCCATTTTTCTATGCATTGAATCTACCTGCTTACTCAACCTATTCTACTTTGTGTAACCCTAACACTTCCTTCTGGATTTCTTTCCTTCATTATCGTGAAGGGTTGGTAGCGCCTGATTAATGAAGCAAGAGGGGAAGACCCCTGTTGTGATGTATGGGGGCTCATTACTGGTCTCGGCCCCTACTAATTAATACACTAATACTATGTCCATGTTAGCTGCAAGGAGTAGCTGGGATTGTATTGACAGATTCAATATGGCACTCTCTTTGTCAGCCTTGGATGACCATTCCACAAGGCCTAGCTATAAACTGAAACCTTCAGCTGGGTATTCCCCCTTACCACTCACTACTGCCCTTACCACTCACTACTGCTCTTACTCAAGCTCGGGGATAGCTTGAGAGGGTTTACAGGGTTGGTAATGTCTGCAATGTTTTGATGACGATCTTTATCACAAATCTCGAAAGCACCAATGCGTTATTCTGGGCGTTGCAGTCTTCTTATATTGATGCAGTGTGTGACGCTTTTCAATTTGAAACCACTGATAGTTGTATACACTCATTGTTGGTTCAATGCTTCAGAGCATTGGTGGGTTTTCAGTTAGCTGAGGAGACTCTACTGTGTCTAGTACATACAAATGTTTAGTGGAGTGGCCACTTGACACTACACTACACTTTCAGCATTACAGGTTGGATGGTGTGGTAATACTTTCTGCTCAGATTGTAGTCTTGTTGATTTGTTGATTTGTTGATGACATCCCTTACCATATGAGTATAATTAGTAGGAGCTTGATTTCTCTGAGAGTAGGGATTGTAATGGAACTATCTGTGGTTCCTTTGTGAGTGCCCACACCTTGTGTGCAGTTTTTATAATAGTTGACTATTCTTGAGGTTATTTACTTTCTTCCTGGTGTGTGTGCGTGTGTATGTGTGTGTGTGTGTGTGTGTGTGTGTGTGTGTGTGTGTTAGGTTCACCTCTCATGAAGGAGCTCAGGGATGATTCCAACTTGAAGCTCTGGAAACTTCATGAACCTCCTAGGCTACTTTCTTGTGAGTTGTAGTAGTTATTTTTTTATTATTTTAGTATTATTATTATAACTACTACTACTTTTTTTGTTGTTATTTTATTGTACTTCCTATTAATGGCGCATGGAAGTGAAGTGGTATCGTCCGCTATCAACTTCCTTTTAAGTGTACTCACCTATTAATGGCGCATGGAAGTGAAGTGGTATCGTCCGCTATCAACTTCCTTTAAGTGTACTCACCTATTAATGGCGCATGGAAGTGAAGTGGTATCGTCCGCTATCGTCTAAGATAATAGTCCGCTATGATGTGTTGTATTTGGCAGTTGATAAAGTAAACAGAGAGTCGAGTGTTTGGTCCCATCAATCTTTACTCAATGCTCATCAACTTCTTTACTCTATTACATGTGCTACTAATAAACCCCACACAGTGGCACTTGATGTACTAACATTTGCAAATTTGGAATGGCTCTACCACTAGATCTAGTTACATCAGTCCGCTTATCTTCTCTCTTGTTTTTTGTTTGTTTGTTTGTTGTTGTTGTTTTTGTTTTGTTTGTTGTTTGTTGTTTATTGTTGTTGTTTTTTTTACACACACCACTGTCGTCTTTACTGATGACTCTTTACCAACCAGGCACAGCTTAACACCCTCAGACAGTACTTTACCATCCCTGCTTAGTCCACGAATTATTCATGAATACACACAGTCGTCGTTGCTGACTAGACACGCGTACACACACACACACACGTCTACTATAAGTGTACCTCTGGGATGGCACCATAATTCCTGGCTGTACCCCCAGAGAGTCCAAGTGGATACTGTTTGATACATGGTGTGTTGCAGAGAAACAGCTCAGCTGTTGTTAGAGGTGTTGCTGTACAAACAGCTCAGTGCCAAATAGGCACTGATTGTAGAAGGTCTTAATTCAAGTGGTACAATCTGCCCTACAAAGTGAAAGTGTGTCTACTGTCTGAATATGACTTAGTATCCCATTAGGGGCTAGTCGGTAAGCCCAGAGCATGGTCGCCTAACTTGCTCACTAAAGAGTTTCTTTTATATATGCAACTTTCTGAGATGCACGATTCATGATGGATGGGGGAAAAAAGTAAAAAATTAATAAATACATAAATATTAAATGAATAAATAAAAAAAAAGAATTATTAAAATATTATAATGAACAGCTGGACCTACCCTGAGGCTAGTGTTCCTGCATGGCTTGATTGTTGACCTCTTTCTTTCACTCATCATATTATCACCTCCCTCTCTTCCGCCATCATCTCCCTCTCTTCCCTGCAGTAGTGTGTTCTGTGACATGTCACTGCTTGTGTGTGTGTGTGTGTGTGTAGTGCTGCCCAAGCTCCTGCAGTATGCCATCAAGGCTGTTTGGCTCAGTCTCAACTTGGTACTGGTCACTCTGTTCTACACCAAGAAGCCATCCTACATCTTAATGCAGGTACGTATGTTCAAAAGCTCACAACCTAACGGAAGTGAAGTTTATGGAGGCAGTAGCTTTCCAGACCACTCAGAATATTCAGCTTTCTTATTTCACATTTTCATTGTATTGTATAGACCAAGGAAACTAATATTTGCAATGTTTGAATACACTATGTCAGGTATTTTTAAAAATACCTTTTAGGGGAACATTTTGCCCACCCCCTAAAATATTTTTCCCCCCCCCCCCCCCCCGAAAACTATGATATCGTCATTCTCATTCGTGGTGACATTTGCCACAAAATTTTCATCAATTAAGAAAACAAGAAACCTTATTACTTGTTGTTGTTGTTGTTAGCACAAAGAAGGAATGCTTGCTTGCTTGCTATAATCACAGTTTGCAAGATATTGTACCAAACACTCAACATGGCACCCCGAGGGCCACTCCATGTTGGAGGGCTTGTGTGTGTGTGTGTGTGTGTGTGTGTGTGTGTGTGTTGGTGTACTGGTGTGTATTTGAGTGGACGGAAAAATATCAGATAGACCCTTTACTGAAGTGATTTACCCACTGCTCCTCTAGAAGAATAAACACTTAATTTCAGTTAGTATTGACGCAGGTGAGGACATGTACCCGTCTAGTTCATTAGTCATGGAATCTCCTCCTCTCCTTATCAGGTCTAAACAGAGCCGCCATAGACCAGACATTGTGTGTCCACTACTCAGTGCTGGGTCACAGCCAGCAACCAAGCACCCATGAAGTGTTTGTACAGCCAATGACAACATTTCAGTTAGGGCAGAATGGGGATGGGGAGGAATGCATTTATTATTATTATGTAAAATTAACTCCTGTGGAGGATTTCGGCTAGATGAAACGAAAGGTTTAGTGTAAATTTATTGGCTAAAAACATGTAAAATTGCTATTGTTTGCTATTTATTTATAAGTACAGGCTTGATGCCGAGTTTGGGACTTACTTGGTTTGTTAGTGGTAAGTGAATGGCCTACTTGTTTATCGTATTAGCAGCACCCACAGAGATTATAGAAGCTAGTGGCCTGGATCCAAAGAGGGTACTGGCCAATCTGATCACAACTTAATACTACTGGATAAAATAGGACAGAGAACTGAGTTGGACAAATAGAATTGATGGACAAAGGCTGGGGGAGAGGCAGTTTTATTGCAGATGCATGTAAAAAGGTGTTGAAGCTCAGATCTGCCAGAGATAAGTCAAGTGGTCTTGAGAATGGCCTGTTTGCCTTGTTAGCTGGACTTTAGATTGAGTGTGTCCAATGTTTACTCTGTGCTTGTCTCCTGGGATATGAATCTGGTCAACTATCAGCCACTGAGTGAGTAAGTCAGGTTCTAATGTCTGCATCCTCTCTGTGGTGTTATTAGTTTAGGACATCCTGCATTCTTGCCGCCACACCATTAATGAAATTCATTAATGGTAAAAACCACATCAACGTTATCAAGCCGGGTCCATGTAAATTGAACAATGCCGCACACATCTTGTATTAGGGTGGAGTAATATAACTTGAAGTAGAGCTTGTATATATAATATATAATAATGTTTGTGCACATATATTATGCGATGGGAGATACTGCTGTAACCCAACAATGAAAAGATTTTTTCACTCCCATTGTCTTATTGTGCAGCAAAGGGGAGTCATTTTCGTGCCATCTGTTTGAGTATCACTATTTGTGACTGGTTTCTCTTACAAATATGGGAGAATCTATTGACTCTTGCTGGATAGGTTAGACGTACATAGGTGAACGTATGGCATGATTGATACTGCTATACACGGAGCTGAGCCAAGTGAGCGTTTAAATTTTTACTAAACATTTCGAGAAACTTTTGTAGTACTTATTTAATCAAGGTATTTTTCAGAACAAAATTTCAGGGAGAAATGTCAGCTAAATTGATAAAAGTTTGGGGGAAATGTCTCTTGAAGGTTGTAATAAAATGTTGTTGTTTTTGTTTTTTGTTGTTGTTGTTTTTTTTGGGGGGGGGGGAGGTGGGCAGAAGAAATGCATCATATAAAGGCCTTCAAAGTTCCTGCTGTGTAATCATATCATCACATCCAGCTGTGGTACAGGAGTTTGGAATTGATACCTTCTTACTTATGTAGCACATGGCTTCCTCTTATGGATGCCATCCGGCCTTAAACTTTGTACTTTGATGCTAACAAATTAATCTACTAGTAGACAAGGACTATATTCCTACACAACATGAAGCTGTATTCATGTACTGCTCTAACATCTAACTTTACCAAATGCTAGTTATTGTTAAGATAACAGAATCTTGGTAAAAAAAATCTGTAATAATAATAACTAGTAATAACAACAATAATAATAAATAATAATAATAGTAATAATAATAATAATAATAAATGTTATTTTTGTGTTGATCTTTACCTTATTCCCATGCAGACTCCCCCAGCCATCCCCACCCTCGCTGTGGTAGTCCTGGCAACAATCTGCAAGGGTAGCAAGCTCATCGTGGACTACCACAATTATGGCCACACCCTCATGGCCCTGACTCTCGGGCCGAAACACTTCATTGTCCAATTAGCCAAAGAGTAAGTGTGAATCTTATTTGTATCCCCTTTCCTCAGCCTGGCGTTTGTTTTTAAGAATTCATATACTTTACCATTAAATTAACATTATTATAATGTTTTTAGGTTTTGTGTGTTTGTTTGTTTTGTTGTTGTTGTTTTTGTAATAGCAAAACAAGTTGATAGTTTAAGTCTCCCTCCTCCCACTCTTTCCCTTGATCCCCAACTCCCTAATTTTCTTGGCTTGGAAAAAAAGCAATAATAATAATAAAAAAAACAACTCTCTTTGTGGTGAGATAACTGCGATTAGATTTAGAGTACAGTTTCAAGATACGAGGAAACTTAGCTACTGTACGTAATTGTGAGTCGTGAGCAATCTCTTCGCTTTGGTTTGTTAGGTTTGCCTTTTTGTTAATACTTGAATTGATTATAGGTCAAAGAACTCTGGTAGGTTTTCTAGAGTGGTAGCTCATTGAATGGTGAGCTCTATTTAACAGTTGTAAACTTTAACAAGATCTAAATCGGCAGTATGTTGCACTACTTTCAAGACTAGTTTACGGAGGATAGCATCACTAATTATAAGAGAATCGAGATCTAGGAGAATAACCTCCAACTCTCCAGTGATCCTTAGGAGTCCTCTTGGAAGTTGTAAATGTAATTGTTGAGGTTGACAAACTTGGTATTTTCATCTTATTGGTTTATTTATTTATTTTTCCCCCCAGTTCCTGGTGTTGGATACATGTTGTTGTTGTTGTTGTTGTTGTTGTTGTTGCTGTTGCTGCTGCTGCTCTAGTGGTTAGTTGAAGTCTAGAGCTCAGCTAGCTGTGTGCAACAAGAATTCATTCCCATCAGATCACTCAGCAATATTATCATTTGATGAATTCTGATAACCAACCAGTCTGGGAATATAGCCTCAGTTTTCCCTAATGAATACAGTACACTGTGTAGGACTGGTTGGTATTAAATGTATTGGGGAAACAAGATTAGCCTGGTAGCCATAATGCAATCTGAGACGACCTGTCAGTTTGTTTATGTTACACACACACACACACACACACACACACACACACACACACACAAACACACACACACATCACTTTTGCCTAACTGTTGTTTTGAGTTAGAATTTGGTTTTCCACTATTCAATCTTTTAAGCGATCCCTTTTACTCTCCCCTCCCTTTCCACCTCTACCCCAATATCTTATGATTGTTTGTAGCACAATTCCAATGTGACATTATATATATTAGCTTTCATCCCAGTCTCAATTACTTGATCTGGGTTATCGGAGCTTCCATAAGTAGGTGTGATAAGTCTGTGTGTCTGTGCGTGTGTGTGTGCATGTGTTTACAGGTATGAGAAGATTTTTGCTGGGTTTGCCTATGCTAACCTGTGTGTGTCTGAAGCCATGAAGAAGGACCTCAGGGAATCTTACAGAGTCAAGTGAGACTTGATTCAAGTCTATCTCAAGAATACACTCTATTGGATGTGTGTGTGTGTGTGTGTGTGTGTGTAGTGCCATGATCTTGTACGACAGACCTCCCAACAGGTTCAAGCCAGCAACCCTAGAGATGAAGCACAATGTAATTTTCTTGCTTGGTGTTTGATATTGTTAATTCTCTATTAATGTTGGCTTTGTATAAGTAAGTATGAAATCGTCGATTAATAAAATAAAAAAATCAATAGATGGCCCTGTGGTTGAGGTTCTGTATGTGTTATGACGTCTCAGGCTGTAACGCTATAACCAGAATGCGTTGAGATGTTCTTAAGATTTTTATGAAATTACCTGCTTGGGGGGAGAGGTGATGATGTATTACTTTGCAATGTCATTATCTCTATTTTGATTATAGTTATTCAGGAAGCTGGGAGTAGATACTCCGTTGTTTGGCCCGGGAAACTGTCTCATTGAGAGTGGGTAGGTTAATGTTATATGCAAGCATTAGTATTGATAGTGGTGGTGGCAGAGAACCAGAGCTGGGGAGTGTATTTTCAATAATTGTTTGTTTTCTTGAATTTGTATTTTCAATTTAAGTTTCTTGCTCTATTTCCTTTCCTCCAGTGGTTCTGCTACACTGTTCACCATGGAGTCTGCCATTGGTGAAGTGACCCTCAGAACTAAGAGACCATTTCTTCTAGTCAGCAGCACCAGCTGGACTGGTAAGGGGTTTCACTTGTAACTGCTGGACTATAGTAACTGATTGGTAAGGGGTTTTACTTATAGTTGGACTGATAAGGATCACTTATAACTGCATAGGTTTCATTGGAGTTACAAATAGTGTAATGATCTCTTGTTATTCTGTGTGTGTGTGTGTGTGTGTGTAGTGGATGAAGATTTTGGTATTCTTCTAGAAGCACTCCTGAGTAAGTCGTGATGTATAATTCCCTCATTGTTACTCGCTGCTGCTGTTGGTTGGTTGTACTAATTAGCTAATTAATGCTATTATTTTATTACGGATGTTTTGTTCAGTTTATGAGGAAAAGGCGACGAGGGATAAGGTCCGCATACTTCCTAAAATAGTCTGCATCATAACGGGTAAGGGTCGTCAGATGCCGCTTCACAGTTTTAAAAGAATCCCTCTTCTTTAGGTAAAGGGCCAATGAAGAAATATTACGAAGATCTCATCGAATCTAAAGATTTTAAGCATGTGTCCATTTGCACCATGTGGCTCTCTGACGAGGACTATCCCACTCTGCTGGGTAAGCTACGAAGTTGTGCGATAGAATGGGGGTGGGGCAGGGGGTGGGAGGAGTTGGGTTTGTGATGGATTTTGCAATGATGCAGTTCTTTAAATGTACAGGTTCTGCGGATTTGGGGGTGTGTCTTCACAAGTCTTCATCTGGCTTGGATCTACCCATGAAAGTAGTGGACATGTTTGGGTGTGGTCTTCCAGTTTGTGCCGTCAGATTCCACTGGTGAGGACATATTTAGTTTCATTTCTCTCAGTCTGCATGTAAGGATCCTGGTTGGTCTGTCCGGCTGGCAGCTATTAGTATTTAGTGCTCTCCTAGAGGCTCTAGCTATGTACGTGATATTAATTAGGTGTTTTTTACATTGTGGTTAATTGGTTTAAGCACTTTTCTTTGTGTACATTGCATGTTGAAATTCTTCCAACTACTTAGCCAGTTCTTTTCTTCTTTTTTCATTTATTTTATTTTTATTTATGTTGTTATGTTTTCCATCACTTGACAATATGTTATTATACTTTGTGTCTAGTTTGCACGAGCTCTTGCGGCACGGGAGCAATGGACTCATATTCAATAGCTCTCAAGAACTGGCTACCCAGCTGCAGGTAATGAGGCGTTCGTGTAGCAAGCTGTGTTTCTCTATTTAGCTGTACTGTGCCATGCCTCCTAATACAATGTTGAATTATTATCCATACGTACAACTGATACTTTATGGTTTGTTGATATATACACTCCAGTCCAATAGAAAGTTCTTTCTATAAAGTTTCTATTAAGGAAACCGTTAATTCTTTTAAGGAACTAATCAATAAAAGTTTTTACTGCAAAGCTTTTGTTAAGGAAACCAAACTTGCATCTTGTCCAACACAAGTATATCAGTTGTGCGAATATAAATTCAATATTGTATTAGGTGGTGTATATAGTACTTTTACATGAGTCAGAGTGTGATATGGTGAAATATTTTACATGCAGGCTGATTTATTTTCATGAGACAGAGGCGAGTGAAAATAAAGCCTTAGAGTGAAATAACTTGCCATATCACTGTCACGTGTAATAAGTACTATACAACTATATATAATATAGTTATATATAATATATATACTTAGTTCATAAAACCATTCTTGCTCATAAAACATACACACCCATTAGTGGCAAGTGTGTGCATTTTCTATTCCTCTAAATGTGGTACATATTCTGTTGTTGTTAATTGGTTGTTGTTGTTGTTGTAGTTTCTGACTGAAGGTTTTCCTCATCGGAAGTCTCAGCTCTCTACCTACAGAGATAATCTGTCTTCCTTCCAGAGTCTCAGATGGCACCATTACTGGAAGCTTCATGTCCTGCCCCTCATACAGCCTCCTTCATAGTCACCAGCAAGGCCTATATACTGTGTTGTCCTGACTACTAGAGCTCCACCTATTCATTGGCTGCTCATAGACCTTCATAGATCACATGATTTACAATTTAGAAATAACTCTAATATTTTCTCCTATTATTATTATTATTATTATTATTATTATATCTGCACTTCAAGCGTATCTGTACCGCGCGCTCGGTAAAGGGTCTGGCTCAAAATACGACATCAATAATGAATAGGTAAATGGTCGTCGTGCTATGCAAGCACCATCAAAAAAGGAGCAAAGGGGTGTGTCTCTTGATCTCTCAGAATTTCGGTTGCTTCAAGATGAATTCTAGCAGCACTGTTTCTCCAAACTCAGTGACAGTAATCGATGAGTTTACTGAAGCTACTAATACTTCGTAAGTTCTTTGTCCGTAGCTAAATTTATCGTTGCTGCAGGGGACCTGCGCAATCAGCTGTCCGTTTCATTGTTAGGAAACGTAGCTAAGTACATTTGTTGTCTAGATTCTGTAATGATGGCGGCGTTGGAAATCTCACATTCTTTTACGTTTGGTTCATTGCAGTGAGTTCATTAGTACATTTTCTTTTCAAGTTTTAGCATTACTTAATTTTTTTCTACATCAGATTTTCTTCACTGCCTTCTTCATTATAGTACAGAAACGCTCCCTGCATTGCCCACAACGTTGCCATGGGAGACCAGGACTGCCATTGTAAGTTTGAAGTAGTAAGCATCAATTACTATTATTATTATTTTTTTTTCTGTATAAACTTTATACAATTGCAACGGCAGAGGCAACTAGCAGAGCTAATATGAAGGCTGACCAGTGACACACAAATTACCACAAAGCACATAATGCACAACACAAAGTAAAATAGGTTTAAGGGTTCTTGAGTTGCAGTGACTTGGGGACTAGAGTTAGTGTTAAGAGTTCAGATGGCTCCTCAGAGCTCTCTTGAAGGCAGTTGCTGATGGTGCTTATAGCCAGCGGCATTGAAATGTGTGGTATTTATTGCAGCGATGAAGATGTTTCAGCTTTTTAAGGGAGGGGATAGGGACTATATGGGCATGTGTTTTGCATTTTAAAAGTTGTTTATGTAAGAAACCACCTCTTTATATAGTGTCCCTAGTTTGTGGGGGAGGGAGGGAGGGGCTCCAGCCCTCGGAGCTCCCCCCCCCCCCCCCCCCCCCCCCCCCCCCCCCCCCCCCCCCATCCGAGACACCGCTGAATTGGAATGCCACTGCTTCCTTTTGTTGTTGTGAAGTCCAGAGCAAGAATGCATGCATGCTGTGTAGTGCATAGCTATGGAAGTACTTTTTCACAGTCTATATATTTTGAGTAAATGGTCATTCATTCTTATTTAGTTATTTATTTGTTTATTATTTTTTTTGCACTAAAAAAAAATTTTTTCCCCTCTTGTGTAGGCCAATGGATTTACTCATATCTCCAAGGAACAGGTTCATGTACACAGTTCTGTTTGGCATCATGGGGATTTCCCTAGTCAATGGCTTCAATACAATTGACTCTACGCTCACCAACCTGCCAGGGAGGAACAACATATACCTGTCTACATTCAATAAAATGTGTAAGGCCAGCCCACAAGCCATAGCACTGTATAATGTAGCATTGGTAGTCTCTGAGCACTCACTGTAAAAGCAGATCAGATATCATTTGATGTAGGCAGACATTGGTATCAGGGCCATTAAAAGAATGCTTGCATTAATTAACCAAGCTTGGAACTATGAGAGGGCGGCCTGATTTCATATGGGTTTTTTTTTTTTTTCGTGGTGGTGTGTGTAGTGTGGTCTCCATTCATTACTGTGGCCAGTCTGGTGCTGGAGTTCTTCCCTCTTTTCACGGCTGTGGAGTTCCCGTACAGACGCATCGGCTATGTGACAGGAACTATTTACTCCATCCTCTGGTCAGTTTGCAGAGTTAACACTAGAAACATGTTCACACACATATGGAATGAAACTCTTTTAATGCGTGTTCAAAGAACAATCAAATCAACAAGCAATCAATTGAAGTTGTTACTTGTAGCTAATTTTATGCGTTCACAAACAAAAGTTCCATTTTGTGTTAATGGAAAACAAATGCTAGTTTCCACATGTACTTACAGTGCTTCCAACTTAAAGAGTGGATTTTTTTAAACTACTGTATAGACCCTCACTACAGTCATTTAACATACACATACCTTTTCTTCATCATCCCAATAATGTTTGCAATAGTAAAACTGCCTGTTTAGAGAATGGAAAATGGAGAACAGCAC
>WLWI01002026.1_pt1 | contig 17547 bp, 15 predicted proteins | sample 6701501 | NCBI WGS metagenome assembly WLWI01 (sample SAMN12718690, study PRJNA515312) | sponge metagenome | isolation source: marine sponge | host: Mycale hentscheli | place: New Zealand: South Island, Marlborough, Capsize Point | collected 2014-11-01
TCAGATTTGATCTGAAAATAAAATAGTTTAGTAAACAATTGGTTATGCAGGGCGCTCGTTGCTAAATGTGCCCAACTGAGTATAACAGGGCACAACTCTGGCACACGAATTTGGCACCTACCGAATGCTAGTTCGAAAAAGGGCTTTACGCTTTTATGCGTCTGTTCGAAGGAATTGGCAGATTGCTCAATACAATGTTCATTCAAATTCTATCTTGTCTCGCCCCACCAGATTCGGAGGTAGACCATATATATGCTTTGGCGCACCTTAAACCAGAAAGCATTATGTGTGGTCGCAAAGTTTAGTAACTCTAGTATGGAGATTTTGGTGTCATTGTGAAGCCGATCGTTAGAGCCTCTACATGGGGCTCTTGAACTCAGAATGTATATTTCTATACTTCGGCTGTTCTTGCTTTGGATTGTAAGCTCTCGCGCCTTTTTCTTTCGCCAGACGACTTCCCAAAATATCTCTCGCTTCACCCAGTGACCAAACTGTGGAGATATCATTTGTAAGATTACGGTAAGCGGCTCGAAACCCTCTTGGCTGATGCAGATCTGCCAAAAAATTCGGAACTTTTACATTCAGCTCAATATCTGGCACCTGTGGCAAGCCTCCAAGTGCGGCACAGGAGTTGTAAACCTGAACCAGTTTTGTGATCGGAATGCCTTGGCGGGTCTGAATTCCATACTTGACTCTTATGTCATTCGAACTCTTCTGAATGTCCTGCATTATTTTCGCCACCGCTTGGTTCGCTTGCGCAACACCAGATTCGTCAAACAACCGCCTTACCTCCCGAAGCTGCTCTCTTGCCTCAACAAATTCTGGGTAGTCCCGAATTTGACGGAGAGCTGTGAGGATATTAGTTGGATCCCCAGTTTGTATGGCTAACCACGCCGAAACCACCGGTAACTGGAGACCTGTAGCTGCGGTCAAACCCGCGTGATGAATCTCAAAAACATCGGCAACTAGTGAATTCGAAAAGCTGTTGACGATGTGCCGAGCGTAGTCGAAGCCGTAGTTACAGGTTTGGCTAAGATAGCTTTGTTGATAAGATTGCCTTATGGGATATAGGAAAGTATCTGCTTGTAGATGCTTGCCAGCCATGCTGTAGAAAATCGAACGATTCGCGAGCCAAACGAGCGAAGCAACGAAAGCTTTAATAGCCCCTGATGCTTCTCCAGTCGATTCACCACCATTGTTCCACTTTGCGCCAGGTACTTTGTACCCCCTATTTATAGGGTGCCCATAACAATCGACTAGTTCAACCGCACTGTTAGATCTATGCCCAGATTCAGTGGCATCACTCAATTCTGAAAATATCGCCGCCGCTATTTTGCCGTATTTAGCAAAATCTTCCGCATTATCAGAAAGGCTTTTTAAGGTGAGGTGGTAAACACTGGAGTTAATATCCCATGTACAAACAATATGTGTTTGCAGTAGCTCAATCAGATTTCTAAAATCCTCATTTACAAACTCTCCACCCTGAATTCTTGGCCTCAGCTCATCTGCTTCTCGCCCAGCTACCTCTTCTATTACTGCGAATCCGTATTCGTTTTTATCCAAGAACGTGATCTCAGGGAAAGCCCCCTTCCGAACATCTCTGAAGTCTTCTATGTAGTCGTCTACTGCTACTATTCTGTCGTAAAACAACGTGGCTTGAACAAAGTTTTCAAGCGCAACGATATCAACATCTACTGAGTCATCTGTTTTCGAGAGCGCTTCGCCAGTAAGCCGCTGTACTGCCGTGAGAGTTGCGTTATCAATTAATGCGTACGTCAACTTCTCCTCCCTTTACTCTCGTGAGAATGACTTTCTTAATTTATTCTTTTGAAGGGTATAAATGTCCATTAATCCGAAGAACCCAAGCATTAATATTTTAAATTAGTGCTTGTGCCCAAGAACGTAATGTCTTTGCCCGTCTACCTATAGTATTTTCACTCAAATTAACTACACTTTCGGATAAAAACTCATTCGCAGAATTAGGTGCTATACCGTTTAGTGATATAACTTCGCTCCATCTAAGCCAGGCAAATCCGATTTTGCTCGTCTCAAAAGCAGATTTTGCTGCATTTAATCTCTCAACACTCCCTAAACTGACCAATCTTCTCCCTTGATTAGTAATTACATTATCTTCGTCCAAAAAACCCAGTATTCTTGCTGCTTGTTTATAGTAGGCAATTTGCCTTGGCGTTATATCAATATCTGATCCACTTGCACCACCTCCCAATGAAACTAATTCAACGACCCTAAATACCCGGTTAATATCGTCAGCCTGTGGAACATCGGTCGATAACAGTCTCGTAGTAAGATAATCTTGCAAACTTATAACAAGTTCAGATACATTACTTCTGGTAAGAACAACGTCTTGCACTTGGGACGTTTCTCCCAATATTGAGGCATTTAAACTTAGTTGACTGCTAATAACCTCGTTACAAAGCCTATAGAGACGTCGGAGCACTACGACTTCTTCGTTTGATGTTGCTAGTAATTCTTCATTCGATTGAAGGTATCTATGTAATAGATTGAAAAAATTCTCTACCCCATCCCCCTCTTCAGTTCCCAGGTCTACTATAAAAGAGCCAACATTCGCCGCGACGGGAACAATGGGACGTTGAACAGAAGCTGCTAACGTGTGAGTCCAGGCAGATAACAGCTTAGATACTTTAGAAAAATCTACTCTTCTCCGTGGGGCAACCGTAATTCTGTGAACAAATGGGTAATCATCACTGTAAGTGACATCATCTTCGGGTGAAGAAAAGGGCTCCTCTAATATTAACCTATCTCCTTCCGGGGGAAGAAGATCATAGTCAAGATCTGAACTTTGAATAATCTCTAATTGAAATCTCCCTCCCCTAGATATTGGCTCACCGATGGAATACACAAAATTTTCTTCAGCACCGATGTATGCCTCTCGAATCGATAAAGTACCACTATATAATTCGTCAAGTTGTCGCTGAGATATTGGTAGATAAAGCCACCAATTGTTCTGCCCATCCTCATCCGCCCACAATGACAAGAAATATGAACCAATAGTATTTCTTGCTACAAAAAGTTTCGGGCCGTCATAAAAATCTAAAACATCAACAATCCGAAGATTGCCCAGCTGAGTACCTTCAGGAAGCACTATGTCTCACCATCCATTACGAAAGAATTGTGCGGTTCTGCGTTTACGTAAAACCATACGGTCAAATGCGAGGGCGCTTCTTTTGCCGGGGTTGGCTGCATTACTCCATGAGCCGGAATAAGTTGGCCCACCGAAACCCTCTTCTCACGCAGTGGTTTAAATCTTTGCCTTGTTTTACGTGCATCTTCAAGGTCAGTATGGAACGACACTCCGCAAGCCATACTCAATGATGAAAAATTCCTTTCGGGGGTCAATTGATATACCGATAAGAAATCACTAGAACTTGAGGGGATGGAATCGACTAAGCGATATGCTTGGCCTAGCGCTGCTTCAGTGTCCGTTGGCGGTGTGTCAACTGGAAAAAAGCTTGGCCATAACTCTGGTGTACTTGACATTACTACTCCTCACAATTCTGAAATTAACTCTCCATTAAAAACAGTCTCTTCATTATCTAGAAGTACCAACCCTTGATCTCCAACCTCCAGCATCCTTTCTTTAGAAACTTTCACAGCTTCCATGCATTTATCGTTTCCTATAAACCTTCTATCGTTTCTCAAAGATGCAACTCCTGTTGAACCTGCTCCGATAAATGGATCTACTACAATTTCTTGAGGCATACTGCTTTGCTTTACAAGAATTTCCGCTACTTCTATTGGTTTTTCTGTTGGGTAACCTCTATGTATTCGAGGTGACTCTATGATGTCTGGAATTCCTAAATCATTCAGTTTTCGCTTACCCTTTTCAAAAAACAATATACACTCGTATCGGGCCCGATAGTGATATCCCATTCCTATTTTCTTCTTGTCCCAAATCAGCGGTTTCCAAAAATGTAATCCCGCCTGTTCCGCAATAGGTTTAGCTACGAACATTGTGGTGATATCGCAATAAAAATAAAAATGTGTGCCTTTTTTTAATACTCTAAATACCTGTTCGAAAAGCTCTGGGAAGCGAGAATTTGGAAATATTTCAAACCATTTATTACTAGAGGCTTTGCTTTTTTTTAATCGAGTCGTAGTTCCTACGGCCCTGTGTTTCTCCAAGGACTCATAGGGCGGATCGGTGATTATTAGGTCGACGGACTCATTTGGAATTCCAGAAAGAAACTCTATTGCATCTAATTGAAAAATTGAGAAAACGCTCATATCTCTAATTGCCCATTCATGTAATTAATTATTAAGCTAATAAAAAAGGTTAACAAAACAGAAAATAAGCTATCTCGTAAATTCATCTGATTCCGAATAATTTAGTGAGTCCTACTTATCTCTTGAACTCCCATTCGCACTATTTATAAATGTAAATTTCGCCGCCTGAAACACTACTAAATAGGCGTATTTTCGCTCTTTGAACAGTATGATAATTTTAGATATATAATACCCCACACCCTAAACAATAGGAATTCTAAATTGTTAGTTAATAAGCTATCGAATCTAATCGAAAAATCGTTAATCTTGGTTTTTAATATTTTCGACAGGATTTGGAACCAAAAAGCGAAATTACGGCCGGGTGTATGCTTTTCAAAGATTCGCTTACGTTCTTCTAGAATCTCTGCAACATCAACAAAGAAAATAATTGGTTGGATAATAATAACCCCAGGCACTAATTTTAAGTTTCTGAACGCCACCAATCAGCATACTGGACCACTCATAAATAGAGAATTCCGGTAAATAAAGCACTCAATAGAAGGAGTTTTGCTATTAAAAAACACCATGTTTCTATCGTTTTACTTAGGTGGTATATCGTGCAATCACCCTGATACTTCGCTAGGGAATAAAAAATGAGCTCCTAGTTCGTAGACTGGCAGTCAAAACACGCTAACACTTTGATTATATTTAGATACGTGCATATAAGGTGTCCAATATATTATGGAGTTAAGGTGAGTTAAGCGATTGTTTGTATGAGATAGCAATAATTTTATTAGACGGTTTTATTAATCAGAACTAATAATTTCATCTGGTAACGACAGTACTACATTACAAAGATCAATAATCGAAATTATCGCTAACCAATTTTGTAAGTTCCTTTTGCCTCCCAACAGCAGATCATGTCTATCTTTGTCAGCATAAAACCCTGCCTTTGACGGATCAGCATGTGCAATTTTGTTAAGTGCTTCACGTAATTGCAAACTTGTTGAACATGTCTGTGAGTAATAAGGGGGGATATATTGTTCTTGTCTCTGTTTGAGCTCGTCTTCAGTAATGTTTGTTATTAATGAGCCCACACGTAATAACTGACGTGATAATCCGGAATAATCTTGTTCTGAACGTATGGATAGAGCGAGGATTCGAAGAATTTCTACTCCCTTTATTGAACTCTCGTTTAAGTCAGAGATACGTTCCTGATCAGTCTCATCTCTACTATATGCATTTCGAAATCGAGTGCTAACTTGCTCCAACTCTAGAGCACAATCATGAAATGTTCTACGTTTCCACACAGTTCAATCCCAGACAAAGTATTTTGAAACAATGATCATTTACCATTTCTTTTTTTAATATCTTCTACAATAGATAATATACCAGATAAATTATTGGAATAAAATTTACTTGCCGCAGACATTCTTATGTGATTTGAAATGTTAACAGCCATTTCCACCTTTCTCGTTTTCAATGTACTTTTAGCAAGTGGAGTTGAAAATATACTATTTTGAATGTCTACGAAATCAACCCAAAAATCTTTAGACTTTATTTTCCTCGTTACACGAAGTCCCTCTTTAAATTCGTATTTCGGTAACGCTGCACGCCAATATTCTCTTGAATACAGATTTTCCAATGTTTTGTACCAAGGTTCTATAATTGTTATTTTATCAGAATCGCCAAATTTCTTAACGAGGCTATCTGCAAGTGCAGTCGCATCTTTTGAATTCCCATCAGCATCAAATAATAGATATTGCTGCTCCACACCTGCGTGAGCTATATTTATCTTATGAGTAATTTCACCTTCATATTCTTCAATGACTACTCCTGGTGTTTCTATTGAGTCTGTAGTTCCGTGTGTCCGTAATACTGAAGATCCCCCGCATATAACAAACTCTATGAGATTGTTAAAATTCTTATGTCCACATTCTTCGAATAGTTTTTCGAGGCAGGATTGAAAAAAAAATGCATCAGAAGGTCCCTCTACTAAAAATCGAAATTTAGGCTGGGCCACCGACTTAGCTGTCATCCCGATTTGAGATAAAACTACTGTTGGGACAACGTTGGTAACATCAGCTGCCGCTATTTCATTTCTAGATTTCGACAAAAGAATATGCTTTACATCAACATTATATGCGTCTATTTCTAAGAACGATGTACTATGTGTCGACATAAACACCTGGTTATGATTAGCATATTCAATAATTTTTCTAAGTAATGGGCGTTGTTGTCCTATATGGATATTCTTCTCAGGTTCCTCAACCAACAGCATCGGATAGGATTCAAGTTTTGAAATAATCTCCATCCAAACAAACCCAAACAGTACTTGTTCACCATCTGAAAAGTCTCTCCATATAGTCCATAATCCTTCGCTTCGTTTGAAGAATAGTTCCTCAGAGTCTGTAACACTGATATCAATAATATCTCGCACTCCACGTAATTCATTAAATAATTGCAATGTGCTATCTATAAGATTTGGATATCTTTTATTCACTTCCTCTGCCTTTTCACCATTTGTCAGTACCTGGACAAGCCTTGCACGAAGTGAGTCAGCGCTAGTATTAGCTAGTTCTGATGTTGCAGCATGCTCAGGTTTTTTGTCCCTATAGCCTACTGAAAGCATCGCGGTTCCAGGTTTATTAGTGGGAATTAATGTTGGAATAGGAATCTTTTCTTTTTTAGACGCCAATTTTGGATGTCGGATTGGTACAAGACCCCCACTACCAATCACTCGTATCAATAATGGAGATAAGCATTGGAGCTTACTCAATAAACTATCGTCTAACTCTTTACTACCATTTCTCAATACATGTAGTTTGGATTGGTAATCCGCAGGGGTACCATTATTAAGAGCTCCCATGCTAGTACCAGTTTCATTCCTTGAAACATGTACACATAACACGCAAGTTATGACATTTTGATCTGCTTCATGATTTACATGATTCTTCTCTTTCCCCAATGCCATCAATTCGGTATCAGAAACATAGAGTTTAAATCCATAACTAATATTTATTGGAGGCGCCTCGGCTGGAGAAGAAAATCTAAAATCACCATCGCGAAATACGTTAGGCCAGCCAAACAGTATGGGATAAAACCTTGCTATAACATTTTGTAACGAAGTTTTCCCTACACCGTTGGCACCAACAAAAATATTAAGACCACTCAATCCAGATAAATAACAATTCTCAATGCCACGGAAATTCGAAACTTCTATATTTTTAAGAAACGTTCTCAATTGAGGACACGGGCTTTACCCCACTCTCCCGAACACATATAAAAAGAGTCATAGTACCCTTGGAGGTGTGTTATGTCGAAACGAAGAATTTACTCTCTGAAGTACAAACAGGAAGCCGTTCAATTAGTAAGGCGACTAAATTCGAGACTACATCTGCCTAGGGCTTAGTTATTGCCTTTCAGCCGTCTTTAGCCAATCATTTATGGAATTTACCCCCCAATGACAACAGTAAATCTTGCACCAATACCACACGTTTAAGCATTGCACTCTGATCGGATTCTTCGCTTTCCTCGGCTTCGGTAAAAAGCCGAGTCATTAGCTGAACAGGTTGATTTTCATGATTCGCCGGGGTCAGTTCTCACATTGCACATTTGATAAGCATAGTCTAGTTTTGTAGCATCGGTTACTTATTTAATCACAAGGAGGTGATGAGATGTCTCGCCCATTACGTATCGAGTACGCAGGTGCCCTTTATCATATTACAGCTCGTGGGAACCGGCGAGAGGACATCTTTTATGATGATCAGGAACGTCAGCAGTTTCTTGATATTCTTGCAAAAACTATCGAGCGAAGCGTGTGGCTTTGCCATGCCTATTGCCTGATGTCTAACCACTATCATCTCATTGCCTGATTGATCCGGAGCAATCTCTGGATAACGTCCCTAAACCTCAAAAAGGACTTGTCAAAAAACCACTCGCTGAATATGAGCGTAATAGTAATGGAAGGAATACAGCCATGGCCATCGCCTATCGAAGCGGTTGTTATACATTGGAGGAAATCGGAAAACATTTTGGTGTGAGTCGCACCACAGTTAGCCGCGCAGTCAAAGCCTATGAAGATGTGCAATGTGAGAACTGACCCAAAAATACTTTAGAGAATTAAATGAAAGCCAAAGTACTATGGTTACAGTAAGGATAGCGTAATAGCCTTCTTGGGATATAAAATGATTTACAGTGATAATGAAATGATTATGGGTTTTCAAATCTTATAAAGGCTATTCTTCTATGCCTTAATTTGTTTTCAGTTTTACCCGAATTAAACGATTCTGATACTTCTAATTCATGAGAGTGCATTTTACTAGCTGCACTAACATGATCATCAATACTTTGGTCCTTAAATTTAGTTTCTTTTACTCCTCCACCGCCCTTTTTAAATACAAATTTATGGGTATGGTTTGTTTCATGAATATGATATTTATCTATCGGATGTATTGTTCCGACATCATCACAGGCAGTATCTTCTTTATCGCAGGGATAATCAGGATCATTAATTTTAAGTGCGTGTAAATAGAATTTTTCATCTAATGGGTTTGGTTGCCAATGAAGAAAGTGAGTAGGGAGATTGCCATATTCGATTATATCTTTAGGTATGAAGGGAAATATCATGCCATCGACCAAATCAGGTCCATCCTTAATCGCAATAATAAAATAGATGTTTATTGATCTAGGATCATTTAGTTCACTAGATACGCCAGACTTAATTATTGACGAATTAGCATTATCAAAAGCGTGATTGTGGGGAACAGCCGATGGAAGATCCTCGTTAGCACCAGATTCATCAACTATTACCTGCCCGGTTTCATTATTAGCAACAGACAAAATCTTATGTGTGTGGTTTGGAAAATTATGATCATGCGTTTTATTTCCCTCTCCATGCAAACTTGGGGTACATTCAACTACTTTTAAATAGCAATCATCCCATTTTGTACCAACGCCATATTTTTTATCAATTGGCATCTCCTTTTTGTTCAGAACTAGCCACCCTGCATTTAATAAATCATTTTCAACATCATTCGTTACTTCCTCGTTGAAAAATGCAATTGTTCCTGCTGGAATTGTTGTTAAATCGTTATTGGCATAATAAGCATTGACCTCAAAATTATAAGGGTCTAACTGTTTGCATTCATAAGGTTCTTCCTCGCCCTCATTGTATACGCCAGTAAACATCTTTCTCCCTTTTCTATAGGAGTCATAATTTACTTTATGCGTATGATTCGTTGAAGACACGAAGAAACTATCTCCTGAGTCATCATCATCAAGGCTTGTATGCTCACCTGTTGGTTTTACGTTAATCTTTTTTCCAAAATGGTCTACTACATGAACATGTTTAATGTCATTGTTAACAACGTTGTTGGAAAATATATATTGTTTGTTTGATATGCGAAGATAGCAATCAAGTATTTCCGGGGTAATGCCTCCCAATTCATTCCATTTAATACATTTAACCAGATCACTCCAGGTCGTGGTATCGATAGGACCCACGTAATCATTTGGATAACCGTTAGCTTTTAACCAAGGGCAGTGAAGTATAAGTGTGTGTTGCGGCAAAGAATTTATCATATTTAACTCTATAAGCACTCATTAATTGGTAAATCATAGTCATCGCACAATTGAATAGCATTGCGGTACATTCTTGTATAAGTATTCAAATTATCAATTGTCTTTACGGTATTTATACTAACTGCTTTTGGATCCCCTGGTAACGCCCTGACAAGCATACCAACATGTGGATTCAAAAGATTAGTTTGAGTCGTCGTGGGCGTATCGACACAAGCATCCGAGGTTTTTGCTTTCTTGTTATATGTCACTAAGAAATTGGTCTTATCTTGTGCATAGAAACAGTAGTCATTTAGGAGGCCAATATCCACAATTCCTTTCTTCGAAACGTCGTCTTTCTTAGTACGAAAGATTAAAGCCTTTGCACCTGTCGTTGCATAATCTCCACAATTGCCGTCACTGGGGGCTGTTGGACGAAATGTTAGTACCATGTTAGCTTCGGGTAAGGGCACTTTATTTCCTGCATCGGCTGAAAGGGCTTCCGCGATGGAAACAAATAATCCAGTGGCAGGAGCTAGTTTAGTAGCTATGGGTAGAGAATCAGAAGCGGCTACTAAAGCAGATGTGACTTTGCCGAAAGTTGTTTTAGATTCGTGCTTTATTATATCAAACGTTATATCAAAGGCATCTATTTTTCTTTCTTTGCTATCAACAGTACTTTTTAAGGGGAAATTGGTTACTATCGCCTTACCTATTGCGACTGAGAATATACTACCTGACGGCCCATTTTTTACACTCCCAGTAAATGCCGTGGGAATTAATATTTGGTTCTTATCACCTGTAACAGTCAAAGCTGAATTTATCATTAAGCCTATCCCTTTGTCTTTTTTAAACAGGCCACCTTTTTTTCTAGAGTAAAAACTCTTGATGTTTATATAAATATTATCCCTATCTCGCACAATACAATCATTTGACGAACTTTCAATCGAAAGTATCTTGCCTCCAAAAACCCCTGAGTCTTTAGCTAAGGCAATGCCACTAATGGTCAAAAATAAAATAAAAAATAAGATTCTAAATAAGTTTTGCATAATCGCCCCTCATCATTTTTTGAAAGTCAAAATTGTTCAGAGATTTTTCTTAGCAACGCTCTGTACTCTAAAGACAAAGTATTTTCCCGCTCTATATAAGTGTCAACAAACAATCAATTCTCTCAGCATTTTATTTATGTTACGGGAATGATAATCGAGCAATTAATTGAATATTCTCTATTCTAGTTTACTAAACTAGGCTTGTATGTCCCCATTATTGGGTAATACTGACAACGTTCTGTATCAATTCACTCAATTCCACACCTAGCAAACCAAGCCTATCATCAACCGCTTTCCTTCTTTCCCATTCTTTCGGTGATGTAACCGGCGTATTCCAATGAGCGAATAGTCTTACTTCAGTTTCTATTGTAAAAGTCCTTTTTCATGATAACGTCCTGTGTTTGTTTACTCAGGAAAGGAGTTTAATTCATTAGCGGTTGAGTGGATGTGGGAAATGCCGCAAACCAAATGAAAAAACTTATGGGCTTGGATAGTAAAAATACGAAATTTCATGGGTTATACTGATGTCATGAAGGCCAAACTATTTTTCAATTTATCCAGAATAAAGAGGTCTGAACTGGACGGTTGAAATAATCCATCTAATATATGTTAAATACTATGGAGAAAATCAGTGGAACCAACGATCTCTGCAATTGAAGAAGTACAAAATGCTAATCCCGGAGCACATAAATTCCATATTACAAACACACATAAGGATTTTCTTGAAGGAACTCTTTATGAAGTAGCATTCATGGAAAATGAACAATCATGGCATAACTACGTCTACCATGATTCGACTGGCTTGCATCTTGCTAAAAACGCATCCGTCCTTATTCCTTTGATTTCAAAAAAGGCGCCAAAGCATGGTTGGATTGACTCTATTGGCGGGATCACAGGCGTATTGGCTCTAATTATCACATGTACAATTGCATATCTTGTTATATGGGCGCCGTCCATAGAGATTCCAGATACATTCTCAGCGGCACTTACCACTATTTTAGGATTCTACTTTGGTAGCCAGGTCAAGAAATAGGTTTTTAGCGATATACTCCAATCAATCACTGAAAGCATTGGCTGATAGAAGCCGTTAAGTATCTTGTGAAAAATTCAAACCCGGCGGATATTATAGCCAGTGCATGTGAAGCATTGAGCTCAACTGGTAGGGAAGCCGCCAGAAATATCATCGCTACTGAATACCCTCATCAGGAAGTTAGTAACGCTGGACGAAAATACACTGAATTTCAATCTACAGAGATATTTATACGAGATGGCTTTATTGACCGATTTTCTGGTGAAAGACTAATTTTTCCACCAGTTCTCCGCTTGTTATCTCAAGAACTTCCAGAAGAAATTCCATTTCATAAAAATTGGAAAATGTCTGCATGCCATATAGCATATTGGAAATTATTTCCAACTATAGATCACCTTATTCCGGTTGCGCGAGGCGGGTCTGATGAAGTATCAAATTGGGTAACGACCTCAATGGTGCTTAATAGTGCAAAATCAAATTGGCTAGTTGAAGAACTTAATTGGACTTTACATCCTCCGGGAAATTCGTCGAACTGGAATGGTTTATTACCATGGTTTCTAAAGCATGCTAATTTGCACCAAGAAATACTTGAAAACTCATACTTAAAGCGCTGGTATAAAGCAGCTATACGGGCAAAAAACTCAACAATAAAATAACCGAAGAATCATTTGTTACTTTAAATCGTTTTTTGGAATTGTGAATTACGCCACCGATTCCATCAGCAATCCCATAGTGAAAATACGTCCCCAAGTTAATTTAAAGAGTTGTTCCTGATGGATACATTGAGCGGCTCCTTATCGATAACCCTTAAGATTCAGATATAGGGATGAGAAATACAAATATCAACATTTTATCGAGTACAGATAACTCAGTCCTTGGCACAACTACATGTAATTACTAGATTATTGAGAGCTCTCTATTCAATCACAACTTACTCTAGATATAGTCTGGAACTCAGACAATTGTAAAACAACGTAGAGTGAAGCTGAGGAACTTTAAGGGACAAATTAACTGCTATCACTACTGCTACTAAATTGAATTAATAGAAGTTGGTAGAATAGAAGAAATGGCTTAAACTGTTGGTAATACTGGTGGCCAGGGGTGGAATTGAACCACCGACACAGGGATTTTCAGTCCCCTGCTCTACCGACTGAGCTACCTGGCCTAAATTTGAATTACTATTTACTTCTTTTCTTCGTCACTCCCATGAAATTTGGAGTCTTTGCACTCTCTAGATTCCCGCCTTCTCGGGAATGACGATAGTGGAGCAAGCGGCGTATTAAAGCGATCTCGGGGGCTAAGGTCAAGCAATGATATTATTCTGGCTTAACGAACTCTTTTGGTACCTCTGAGCCTTCTCCAAAAAAGTATTTGTCCATCTCTTCTTCGAGGAAGCTCCTGGCTTTGGGTTCTATCGGGCTTAATCGATATTCATTAATCAACATGGTCTGGTGGCCAAGCCACATATTCCAGGCTTCCTGTGAGACATTCTGGTAGATACGCTTTCCCAAATCTCCGGGATAGGGTAATGCCTTCAAGCCTTCTGCTTCTTTTCCTAGTTTTACGCAATTAACCATGTGCGTCATTGAATCTCTCCTGCTACTGGTGAAAATAGCCCTGCTATTAGTTTTTTGACCGGTGCTGCCATACCCAAACTCTGATCGCCGTCGGGTTTATACCAGCACTCCTCGGCTTTGTCTTCTATTCTATTTGCGCTGCCACGTAATTTTAGCTTAATTGGCCTGATATCGAGATGAAAATGGCTAAAGGTGTGCCGAATAAGCGACTGCTCATCGACTATATCCGCCAGATAGCCTTTATTGGTATCCAGCCATTGCTTCAGGTCCTCATCTACAGGGCATTCTGGAAAACCCCAGAGCCCTCCCCATATGCCGGAAGGCGGCCTTCTCTCCAATAAGACCTCGCCGCTGCCATTCTCGATAATGACGAATATGGTTTTCTTTACCGGCAGTGTCTTTTTTGGCTTTTTCTCGGGTAACAAGTGTTGCAGGTTTTGTTTCTCGGCCTGACAGCCGGCTTTGACGGGGCAATCTGGGCATTGTGGCTGGCTGCGGGTACACAAGGTTGCGCCCAGATCCATTATTGCCTGTGTATATTCGGCAGCGTTGTGCTTTGGCGTATGTTCTTCTGCCAGTAGCCATAATTGATCTTCGATCTTCTTTTGGCCGGGCCAGCCGGTAACGGCATGGTAGCGCGTCAATACCCGCTTCACGTTGCCATCGAGAATCGGCACAGATTGATTCAGGCTAAGCGACAGAATAGCACCTGCGGTAGAACGACCTATACCGGGTAAGCTTATCAAGGCCTCAAGTTCTGTTGGAAAACTGCCTGCATGCTCTGAACAAATCAGCTGTGCCGCCTTGTGCAGATTCCTGGCGCGCGCGTAATAGCCTAAACCTGTCCAAAGATGTAAGACCTGGTCAATGTCTGCCTTAGCCAGTCGAGCGACATCGGGGAAGGTTTGCATGAAGCGTTGGTAGTAGGGAATAACCGTGCTGACCTGGGTTTGTTGCAGCATGATCTCTGAAACCCACACCCGGTAACTGTCGGGGTTTTCCTGCCAGGGCAAATCATGTCGGCCGGACTTGCGGTACCATTGCGTTAAGGACTTCGAAAATTCAGCCATTTGCTGCCAGTACTTCAATACGAGCAATGGTCTTTTTCGCCTCACTCATCATCTTCTGTTTCATCAGATAAGGTCCGACAAAGGGCGGTATCCAGAATCCGGGCTCCAACTCGCAATATAATTTAATCCGGCTGTGCTCGGCATCAACCTTTTCTACGTACCATTCGGTTTTACCAAACTTATAATCGCTTTGCTCGGGGATGATTTTGGTTAGTATCGTATTCTCTGTTTCCCATACATCCTCAACCATCTTTGCAGTAAAGCAAAAAATTAAAATGCAGGTTCTGGTTACCAGTCGGCGTCTTTTGATCTCTGCATCTGCTTCGCTTAACAAGCTGGTTTCAACCAGCACTTCGCTAATCAGATGCAGTCGATCATAATCAGTAACAAGCGCGTGAACAGGTTCAATCGGGGCGGTAATGACGACATTCAATTCGAGGATGTAAACACCGTCCTTATGTTTTACCTGTGCTTGTTGTATTTCACCAGCCGTTGTCGTCAGGGATACAGATAATAATATCCACAATGCCAGGTTAACTAGCACAAGCTTACTTGAAGATACTTTTTAGAGCTTTATCCAGTAGTTCCTTGCCAGGGTCTGCTGCCGGGTCAGTGGCGTTACTTTCTGCAGGGGTACCTTGTCCCGGGAGTTTTAGTTTATCCAGGAAAATTTTCTGTATCGCTTCACCCACGAGTTTGAAGGCGTCGGGTTTACAGTTGTTAGGATCAATCTTGCCGCGACATTTGATATCGATTTTATAACCACCGACATTGTAGGTATCTTCGTCTCTTGATATTGAACGCTCGTTCACACCCGCCTTGAGATTATATTTCCAGCTCATGTTCCTCAGGTTCGCCAGGGTACCATTGCCCGTCACTCTAAATGCGGGTGAGGTGAGTAAGAGATCCTTGTTACTAACGACGCCAGCATTGATCGGTAGGTTTGCAGTTAAACTGGAGAAGGGAGTGTCCCCTTTGGTATTAATTTTTCCCGGGCGTTTCTGCTCAATCATGAGTTCAACCTGTTCCAGTGCCCCGGGAATATCAATGCCACGGACTATGCCATTTACTACTTTCAGTTCTGCCTGGCCACTGAGAGTTTGCTTGAAGACATCAGTGCTTTTTCCGCGTGCTACTACGGCAATGGAAATATCGCTTTTACCGACCAAACTGGCAGCACCCGTTGTATCCTTAAGCAGGGGTTCAATCTGTACACCTTTGATTGCAGAGTTGACCACGAGCTTGGGTAATTTGCCATTGGCATTGATAGTGATTTTACCTGAGTAGGCGCCGCTATAAAGATTGGCGGCTATCGGGTCCAGCTTTATGTTGCCATCTTTGCCCTGCAGCTTCAGTTTCACATTGGTCATTCTGGCCTTGGAAATCGTCAAACTACCAACCGACAAACTACCATTTGCGTTCAGGGCCTTTAAGGTTTCAATCGGCAATTGCACTGCTGCACTTGCTGCCGTTTCCGGTGTCACAGGAACAGCTTTATCGTCTACCGGAGACAAATAACGATCCGCATTTATTTTATCTATATCAACAGCAAAATTAACTACCGGTTTAGCAAAATCAACTAATGAAAAATTACCTTTGATATTTGTTTGATCCAGAAGCATGGATAAATTATCAATTTTTAATTTGCTGTCAGAAGCAACAAAATTGGTACTGAAACCCAGCTTGGAAAAAACTTTCTTATCCGCTGTTACTGGCAGTTCCTGATTCAGTTTTTTCATCAGCGAACGCAAGTTAAACGGCACAACGTTCAGGTTCCCCTTATACTCTGTTGCTTTTTTTGCTTCACTGTTTAACAGGTTGTCCACTGCTATTGAGCCCTTCACATTCAGACCAAGACCTTGCAGTGTTAACCCGCTCATCGCCAGGCTGCCCTTATCCATGTTGATATTGGTGTCAGCATTCAGCATTACCTGTACCGGCTTTTTACCGACGTTCTCGTTGGCGACAGTGGCTTTAAGTGTCACTGGTTTCAAGTCAATATTACTGGCGTTACCTGATATCTTTGCATTCGCATCAATACTCTTCATTGCCCCGGCTAATGACGCCTGATCCAGTGCCGTCAACAAACCCGCAAGACTCTGACCTTTTATATTGAGCTGTCCGTTTACACTACCCTTGTCTGACTGCATGCCCTTTGCATTCAAAACACCAACTAGCCTTATACCGAGGGTATCAATATCCAGTTTCGGTATATCAATGTCGCCACTTTGCATGTCTGCATCAAAACCGGCGTCAATCTTGAAACTCTTTTGTTTCAACTTAGATAATTTTTGCCCATATTCCAGCAGCGCCGACTTGTCATCTTTCTGTGCCTGCCCCAGCACCTGTAGCAAGGTAGGCAAGTCCGGCCCGGCGGCATTCAGCTTGCCTTTATAACCCGGTGTCTCTGTGTTCATATTGCGCGCCTGAACATTGCCCTGCACCTTGGCGCCTAGCAATTCGAGGGCGAGTTTCGATACATCGACGTCACCCGTTTTAAGATCAGCATCGAAGCTGGCATCGACTTTAAAGTTTTTATGTTTTCCCTTGGCAAAGGTGCGCCCATATTGGCTCAAGGCTGAATCCTTACCACCCTGGAATTGCCCCAGTACCTGCAAGAGGGTCGGCAGATCGGGGCCGGCTGCATTCAGTTGGCCCTTGAACCCCGGTGTTTCGGACAGTGCATTGCTTGCCTTGATATTGCCCTCGACTGTTGCACCGAGCATCGCCAGGGACAGGCCAGAGAGATTAAAATCATTTCGCTCAAGATCAGCATCGACGCTGGTACTTATAGTAAAACTTCGATTGGAAAGCCCGGCGACCTGGGTGGCCAGGGGTTCGATCTCGGCAACTTTAAATAACAGGGCCAAATCTTCGCCATTAATTTTCAGATCAGTCTGTACTGACGGTCCCGGTGTTTGCACACGAGAAGCCTTGAGACTGCCCGTGACAAGGGTATCCAGTGCGTCCAGTTTTAAATCGGAAATTGTTGCTGTGTCGGCATCAAGGTCGAGATC
>WLWI01002027.1_pt1 | contig 17544 bp, 8 predicted proteins | sample 6701501 | NCBI WGS metagenome assembly WLWI01 (sample SAMN12718690, study PRJNA515312) | sponge metagenome | isolation source: marine sponge | host: Mycale hentscheli | place: New Zealand: South Island, Marlborough, Capsize Point | collected 2014-11-01
CACATTAATAATTAATACAGGCACACACACAATTAATGCATGCACTCTGACACATGCATGCCCCCCCTTGCTAACAAAAATCTCTATTTTGCCCCCCCTTAGCAATTTTTCTAAAAAAATCCCTGCCCCCTTGATAAGGTCTTACTTTGCTTCACGTGTGTGCCAATAAATAATTGCACATGGATTTACCTTTAAGTTAGCAATGTTCATAAATGGAGTTAATACTGGTAAAATTTTAGTAAAGGCATCTTGAAGAGCCTCATGCACCGATTCTTCCATTCTATTCAAAAGTTCTACCAAAACTGGTACAAAACTTTGGGCATATGAACTACATCGTAATGGCCGAGTGAGAGGAAAAAGTGTTCCGAAACATTCTAACACCATACATTGTGATCTGCTTGGGCCATTCTGTAAAAAAACAAAAAAACAAATAAAAATTATAAAAATAAACATAATATAAGTAAATAAATCAAAACTAAATAAGTAAACAATTAATCAATCAAAACACAAATTTAATTAAAACAGCCTTCAAATAACTGGAGAAACATCATAAATTATTGTTAATTGAACATGTATAACCACAAAATGGTTACAAATCAAATTTTAATCATTGATAGAATGAAGAACATTGTTAGATGCAAACTTTTAAACTACATTTTACTATTGTTTCTGCCTCTTTTGCACTATACATGCATAATGGGAAACAAGGTAAATAATTAAAACTTCAATTAGTAAATTAAATTTTCAATTAGATTGTTTTATGTATAATAATAATAATAATAATAACAACAAAACAACAAATAATAATCAGAACTTTTTACTCCACTTTGAAGACTGTCAAGACATTATTTTGGACCAAATTAGCTAGTAGAAAACAATGAATTAATATTTACTGTTACCTTCTTTAATTCATGGAATAAGTCTTGCTGTATTCTTGCAAAATTAGTTGCCATCAATTTCTAGACACCAAAATTAGAACACATAATATATATAAAAAATATATGTTTCAGTTTATCACCGCAAATGTGGAGCAGCACTGCTTAATCGAAATTCCACAACTAAATATTAAACCACGGGCAGAGGCAGGTTTATGTAGGAGTACAGCTATTAGCAGGAAACATGTATGTGAATAAGATCAATATCTCTACTGAAGGAATGTGAAAAGTAGTAATGAAATAAAAAAGTGGATTAAAAAGATCTGGATAGATATGTTAATACTCCTATAGGCTATGACACTCTTCCTATTGCTCAACTGTGATTGCCAGAGACAGCACAGCTTCAACTACAACTCGTTTGCATACTGAAGAAGATCTGACTCTAATCATAAGATATTCTTGGCTGAGTAATTGAGCTTCTCATGGAGAAAATAGATGAGTTGGTCCCTGAACAGAGGTTTTTTTATGCTGCATCTACATAGTCTCTGTTTAACTTAATGAGTAGGAATGAAAATGAGTGTGTATATAAAGAGTTGGCGGTCTCATAAAACTTAGTGTGCCTCATCCAGAAAGATTGTAATCTTCTTGTAGTCTGATGAAGAAACTTTTTTTTACTTATTTCAGTGTGTGTATGTATGTGTTATGCTTCACTAAGGGCAGCTTTAAAGAATTACACATCAAAAATTTTGAGGCTTTTCAAAACTTACTTTGATTAATCTCTTTAAATTTTCAGCCGCAGCTCCTCTAATGACATGATTCTGATGTGAGCACCCCAAAACCAACACTTCAATAGTATTAGATATGGCATGAGAATTAGGCCTACAAAAATGCAATATTAATATTAATACTATATAAAGATGTTATAAGACTTACTTTTGAATAGAAGTAATGGAGCGTGTAAGATCTCCGATCATAGAACATATGTCCTCTGAACTTGTCTTTTCACTGCAACATTTATATTGTGAATTATTTATAAAGGAAACTATGTACCACAACCAAAGAAACACTGACATTCTCAGCTACGAGTTAAAAGAAAAGGTTTTCTATTGAGTATTATCTACAAGACTCTTGGTCAGCTATTACAGCACACATGAAAGCTTCTTTTCATAATTACAATACTCACTATAAATTTTAAAAAAATCAGAGCAATTTTGAATTTCAACGAAAAAAAGTTGAATTCTTTAATTTCTATTTGTTAATGTAAATGTCAGTACTAATACCACAAATTCCATACATACATAGTCACTTAACTTAAATGCGCCAAAAATTAAAACAAATACATCTTTATCTGAGGACAACTGAGCAAAATATACAAACACCGAAATACCTTAATTCTTCCTGGACTAAAGCCTTTTTAAGAACTTCAATTTGTTTTATTACTTCACTTCTTCCCTCCATATCTGCAAAAATTACATCAAAATATAATTTATATTGCCATAACAATTCCATAATTTGCTTAATACTTAAAATATTGAAGGCTTGTCAACCACATTGGTATAACATCACTACCACATCGCAGACCACTTCCTTGAATTTTAAATTGTAGTGTACAATACAAGTAGGTCATATGTTACTTAGGTAGAATTAATCTAATTTTCACATTCATTGTTAGCCGAAGTGTTTATAGAATATGAAGAAAGTTTTCATGAATGAATATGAAGAAACCAGAAAAACAGCAAAATTATATAATCATATCCTGCAATTTACCATATAGCTAAAATAATAATCTTATTATTGTTGACAGTATGTTGATAGTAATAACAGCTTGAATTTATGGCCCTCAATAGATGTAGAGTCACTGCTAGTAGCTTCATAAAGACCAGGAGAAGTGCAATCCACGGTATACCTTGAAGCAAACCTATTAACACAAGGACCGCCCTTCTAAGAGGTCAAAATGCCGTTGACCATTGCAAGCAAAAACTCAGAAAGCCTTGCTATCTCTGTCAGAAATCAGATTTTCTGACATAGATTACCTAGCAGACTTGTTCAGAAGATAGTTGTTAAAACAAATATTTTGGTAAAAAAAAGAAAAAATAGAACTACATTCCATAGTAATTTGCAAGTTATTGTTCACAGCTAGCAGGTAAGTGTACACATATTTCTGTAGAAGAGTTTACTGGCTACTTCATTACACTTATGGCGGTAACTTCAGTTTAGTTTACACCTACTACTCTAACATGAGTAAATCAGAAACACTGCAATAACAAAGCATAAATAAGCACAGTATCAAAAATGCATACACGACCCACACTAGAATATATTAAAGCATTATTGACTGTCATTTAACTGAATCACTATATCACGCTTATGGCGGTAACTTTACACCTACTACTCTAACATGGGTAAAGCAGAAACACACCAATAGCAAACATAAATAACACAGTATTAAAAAAATTCATACACACACACACACACACACTAGAATACTAAATCATTATTGACTATCATTTAACTGAACACATAATAAGAGGTACACTAAGACCATTACTTGACCATTGATTAAACATCAATTATTGACTGATGATGCTAAATATTTTTTAATTAAAACACACCAAAAGCAAATAATTAAATAGAATTCTAACTACTAAATGCAATTCACCACAATTTTCTAAACGGCTAAACGGATTGGACAGGAGGTAGAGAAGCTTACTTTTAATCGCTCCTTTAGTACTTTGACTAACGTCTGTCAACAAACAAACAGCCTCTCCTCATCTCTACTACCAGAGATTAGACTAGAGGGCGGAGCTGCCCTTCTATTGAGTACACTGGTATAAAGACCTTTTACCAAATGCGAAGCCTTGGCACGATGGTTTCGCCCTGCGGGAATAGTACGGATGGCATGACTGTACGGGAGTCTGGTGAAAAAGCGTAATGAGACACCTTGCCACATACCTTAATACATATTATTTTGTTGGCTATACTCCATCAAGCTGGTTTTTTCTTTATTTATACGAAAAGGAATTTATTGTGCTGCTGCTAAGAGCATCAAACGATGTTCTGGAAGAATCGCTAATTCATTCTACTTGGCTGTACTTCCACCAATGAAGACATGTAGCTAATTTGTTGAATATTTAGTGCGCACTGGTGCTCAATTTTTGAGTTGAGAGGTCTGGAAGTACCCTAGTGCTGGTGTTTTTTATGTCAATGACCCCATTTGATAGTCTCACCAGCCAGACCCTTTACCTAAAAGCGTCTGGCTTGTGAGACAACCCAGTTAACAGCGGAGTATATCTACACTCTTTATTGAATGTGTCAAGCTGAATTCCTATCAGGTTGCTTAGTGGCAAGGAAGTGCACCACTTGAATTGTACACCTATGGAGTTGCAATAGCTATCAGTGGCCATTTGCATTGACTTTTTACATCACTGAGACACAAATGAAGGCTATATTGCCATGTATACAACACAAACTACATTCTTTTGTAGTATATATTCTTGGTGTCAAAAGAGAATGCAACTAATTAACTATAATATGGAGAAACTCCCACTTTCCCGTAAGAGTTTGGAGTTCCTGTTGACTATTTGATATGTTGTCATTCACCTTGCAAGATTTAGAATTATGCTGTTAATTTGTAGAGAGAATGCCACTGTCACTGGTGGGTGCTATATTATCTCAGATGTCACTGTTTGCACTTTTCTTTGGGGTGACTCAGTCCCTTCTCTGAGTTGTCGTTGTCTGATCTACATTTCTAACCTTATGCACATGTGGCCAATTTAATGTGCAGTATCCCCCAAACTTATCCTCTATCCCCAAATTTCTCACATTTTTTAGCATCCTTACTCTCTCCCTCCTCTACATATTAATTGACAGGTGAGAAAGGAACTACAACCAGAAGTAAGACGAGTTTAGATATGTGAGATGACTTAGAAAAGGAAGCATTTTAGTTTATTAGTCTACATACCAAATTTAGCAACATGACATAATTGCCAATGTAATTTAAAAGCTAAAAACTGGTTTGATGTAGACAAATTCAGAGCATATAAAAAAAAAAACACCATGGAGATGCTCTTGCAAAATAATGGTTCTGAAAGCTCTCTCTTGTTACTGAGTTACTAGCATCATTCACCAAGATAAAAACAATAAGTGGTTATTTATACATTGGTTCAGTATCTTGTCCTTTTCCTATTTCCTATGTCACTAATCTTTGTAAAAATCCAGTGGCATAGGCAGGTTGAACTAGCTTTGTCGAGCACTGCACGCATGCGCAACTAATTTTCCCCATAATACTACGTACTAATAGCTCGAAACTACTAATTGGTAAGGTGTCACTGGTATACCCTTTACCTACCGCTAGTACGTTTTAAAGCGATAGGTAAAGGGTTTAACTACACTAAATTACTTACCCCCTTTTCGGTTCGTGTACTCGGTCGCCAATGGAGTTTAGTTGGACTCCAGAGTTTGAAGTAGCCCTTTTTCATTCCTTACATGGTCATAAGCCTGTAGGTATGACTCTTTATTTTTTTTTTTTTACTTATTTTATTTTGTACTTTTCTCAGGAATAAATAAACATTTTCATATGGTTGTCATCCAGCACAAATTGCAGTTATCAACTGGAGTGGCATTGACAAACCAGCAGATATGGGATCATCTGAAGGATTTATATGATCTAAACTCACTAGTTGGTATTGTATTATAATACCTGCCATAAATGTATACTTTTCTGAAAACACTTTTTGGAAGATATATTAACATACCACAGCAGACTTTAATACTTACTTTCTATAGGAGTCCACCTTAGATAAGGTTTTTTGATATAATATTACATGATTGAGATATATTATTACATGTTTTTTTGTTGTTTTCCCCACTGGCCTAAATTTATTGGTTCATATCCAAGTGTATAGACAAGTATAGTTAGGTTATAATGTGAACAACCTAGCATTGAGTCAGATTGAATTATTAATAGGCAAGTGTTTGGATTTCCTACTTGGCGATTAGAACAGGAGCAGGATCAACAGTTTATTTGATGCATACTATCAGGGTTATCTCATGCGTTACAATACTGGATAGTAGCAAGAAATTAGTGGGAAATGGTGTGTATATACACTGTGTTACTGTTACACTAGAACTTTATTACAATATGTACTCCTAGGATGAATTTGATAGAAGTACACGGAATTTTCCTGAAGTAGACTTTTCACTCTCTGATGAATATTTGGAATACAAAGGTATTTAACTTCTGACAAGCATTATAGAGGGAAAATTTTATAAGGGAGGTCTACTGACCTACTCTGAGTGGAATATAAATAGTCATATATAATAGTTATTTTCACTTGCCTCTGGCTCTGAAAATATATTAACCTGTTCTTGAAATATTTTGCAGTATCACACTCTGATTCGTGTAATAAGTACTATGTATATGTGCGTGCATATATATTATACATTCCATCTCGTACTACAAATATTTAATGTCAGAAGTAAAGGAATTCCATTGTCAGTGTTCATCTGTGTATTGTGCACTAAAGCCTACAATGATAACATAAATAAAATTTGATGCTGTCCTCTAGTGGAGTGTCATGTCGAATTCACGGTTTGCATCAGAATCTTTTTCGTGGTAAACTTGGACATCACTATCTGTGAAGATTTCTGACAAATACCTCTTCTCATTTCTGACAAGCTATAAAGCTGAACAAATGAGTTGCTTTCCTAGAATGCTAGGTTTATAGGTGTAGCTTTATGACATAAAATATATGGGATATATTGACAGGGATTGAAATAGTATGATAAAGTGTATTTTGTGACCACGTGAAGGTCTCGTAAAAATATAGCATTCAATAACGTGGTGGTAATGTTTCAGTGATTACAATATTAAATGCACTATGCATGTGTGCTGGGTATACTACTTATTATTCTGGCGCAATGTTTAATTATTGCATGCGTGTCTAAAATGTGGAATAATGTGGAATGACAATATCGCGTTGAATTGATTTTGAGTTGGTACTGATGACTAATGCTATAGTATTTTAATACACCATCATGTTTACAGATCAAGATACCAAAACAGCATCATTGAAGATGTCCAGTAGTCCTTCTCCAGCTCAGTCTCCTGTTACAAAAGCACAAGGGGTTAAGAAGAAGAGAAATTGATTATTTTCTCATCAGGATACATTTGTTTGTTTTTATTAGCAAAAACTATTGTTCAATTTTTTTAATTGCACCAGTGTTGCAGTACTAATAAAATTACCAAGCACCAAGGGTGCATACCCTCATATAGCTACATAGCAATTTCTCAGACCAATGTATACCTAATCAGATATCAATGTAGCTCGTGCAATAACAATGGTGGATGTAAATGCTGATAAGCTAAACATCAGGGGACACTCACTGGTTGTTTCCATGCACAACTCCAATTTCAGCACTTGGTGTACTACTTGGTATTATGCAAAACTACTTGTGAAGATGAAGAATGACAATTCTCAATTTGATCTTGAACTCTTAAATTTATTGTGGTCACCACACAAAATGAACATGAACTTTTAAGTTTGTTCAGTGTGTTGTAGTCATGGTTTGAATTTGTTGATGGATGCAAGATAGAGGTGCTTTTGTCAAACCTTAATTGTTACCCATGTAATTTTAGATTGAAGGGATAGAGCAATGTTGTTGAGTATTACTGTCATGGTCAGTGAAAACAGTAAAATAGCATGATATTTGGAAGGGGTTATATAGCATTACAAACATCCATTTATAGTAGTGTTATTGTTTTTACATAAACATTACCTGAAATTTTATTACTTCGCATGTGGTACATTACTTCCCCACCAATATGTGGACATACACATGCCTCATAAATAGCACATAGATGAATTAACTTTGTGCTTGTTCTTTTCTCCAAGGGTCTGTGTGAATTGTTTGCATGTGGCTCAACACAATTTTTCTGTTCAATAGCTGATATAATATATACTGGCTGTTAAAACAGTATTGCTGTTACTATAAAACCCTCAAAAATTAAATTGTACTCTAGGCACTATTCAGTGAATTGACAATGTTCCTATTAGTTAGAGAATTATTCCTACTTAAGTACAAGATTATTTAACCGTGTTATCTTTACCAAGTAGGAAGTAAATTTTAATACAACAATTAGAACATTAAAATAAATCACTATAAATAACATGACATTCCACACCAATCCCATTTTCCCCAAATATTGAGTTAATAGCTAGAATTTTCCTGTAAACTGAAGTCCCACATCCTGGATGGAATCCAAGCCAAATTTTTTCTTCCCACAAAAAAATAGATAATATATATGTGGGGGCGAGGAAGGCAGACCCCTGATTAATATTTTGGACAAACTACTTCTAGAATCTAGTGCCAATTCAGCACACACTTAGAAAAAATATCCATGATAACCGTGCAATTTGTACAACACATCCAACAAATTTTTTGCTCGACACAAAAACTGCTCCACCACCGAGCTGCATGAGGGGTAGTCCGGCGGAGCGAGACCCACGTGACCGGTTGGACCTGTGAAATGAAATTTTGATTCCGGTGTCGTCGGTCAACAATTTCTGGGAGTTGGCTAAGCCGCTCTGGACGGAGAGATTTGTGATTTTTTTATTTATGCGATGTGTGCCGTACATAATTCGCGTTGTCGCTTAGTGCTGCAGCTATGGCCAGACTGGTCCCTGGAAATATTCCATTGCAATTTAACTCCAGTGATCAGTGTTTACTAGACAACAGACCTCTCTCTCCGGAAGCCTGCAATCGAAGCATTAAAAGCTTTTCCAGTACCTCGACTTTGGACAGCATTGTTGTGGAAAGTGGTAATTCGCCCCCTCTGCCTGCGTTGATGCATGTCAACGTTATTGAGCTCTACAAGCGCCCTGTTGATGTAGCATCTCCTGGTTGGGGGTTAAAGTTAAGAGGTACAACAAGTCAGGTAACTGATCATTTGAAGGTGTACACCTGTCATGTTGAAACAGTTCAAGATCAAGGAGCAGCCAAGGTGTGAATTATGTAGTATGTATTATTATGACAATTTATTCCACTGGTTATACACATCAATGTTATTGAATGAAGCACTTTATTTCCAGCTTAAATTGAGTTGAAACATAGTATGATTTTGGTGATTTTCTGTGGTATTTTGTCATACAGTGTAATCAAATTACCATGTAAGGGTTGCCACATATTAGTATGGTTTCTGATAGTAAAGTCTCCTTAAAAGGCATTTTATTGTCTGTAATTTGTAACTGGTCGGATGTGCGTGGTGGAATGGAACTCTTTGTGTTTTATTTAGGAAGCTGGACTCAAAGAAGGAGACCAGGTATAGAATAACTTCGATTACAAGTTACTTGTATACTTTTGATAGTAATGATGTTTTAGATTGTTTGTGTTGATGATCAAGCGGTACAAAAGTTTACTCATGAAGAAGTGATTTCACTTTTTCAAACTACTGACAGGCTCGTTCTGACAGTTCTCCCTACAAAGTTCAGGATGGTATAAGAATGATAAATGTATATTGTTTATTAAAATAGAAAATATATTATTAGATATTTAGAACATGTTCAGCATCTGTTATTCCTTGTGATTTAAATAGTGTAATAACGACATTGTGGTATTATATTTGACATTAAGTTTTAAACATTTTCATGAAGTTTATGTGCATGCATAGACAAGCATTCTACTTGTATGAAATCAAACATTAAATGACAAAAATTGTTATGATTGTGTTGATTAAATTATCTTCGTGTTTTGAAAACAGAATGATGTATTTTGGACAACGATAATATATAGCTGTAATTATGATATATTATTCTTTATTTTATTGTACAATAGTGTTCACAGGCTCGAATACTAAAAAGAAGCTGTCATTCTCTTAATTACCTTTGGGCAATTATGCAACATCTTCAAATATTAGAAATAATGTTAGTCAATCCTTTGCAATGATACTACCCAAATTGACCTTTTTCCTCCTCCAGCAATGTAAATTTAGGTAATGACGGCACTATTGATGTTGACTTGACATCACTGATATTTTTGATGAAACTTTCAGTTCATCACTGTTCACTAAAACAGCTTTCAAAACTTAATGGTAATTTCTGTAATTACAGTTTTTACTGTTATTATTTTTGTTCAATTATTTGTCATTGCAGGTTTAGACAAGTTAGTGGCGTTAGAATCCCTTTCTCTGGCTTATAATCTCTTATCAAGTGAAGAGGTGTGTTCTTTTGATTTTGGATTGCTAAACCAGCTAAAAGTGTTAGACCTTGGTCGGAACGTGCTGGACAGAATTCCTGAAAATATCTGCAAGATATCAAGGTCAGAGAAAATCCATTAAAAAACTATCATCTTTAACCTTAATATTGTTTAGTCTGCAATCGTTGGTTCTGGTGGATAACAACATCATTGAATTGCCTCAGACACTTTCACAACTAGAACAACTTGACACACTCTGGTAAATGATACTGCAAATAATATTCCCAGTGATTTATATCTTTTAATTATTAATAGTTTAGATGGAAACTTTTTGCATGAAATAGATTCCGTTCTAAAATCCATGGAAAATATTAGAAGTAAGTGCATTAATATTGTAAACAATTATAATTTTTCAGTTAATAACCACAGATTTAACCATCTCTAATAATCACTTGGAATGTGAATCTGAAGTTGTGAAGCTAAGTGATCTGTCAATTACTTGTAAGCTTCAGTGATAATATCAAACTGCTGCAAATTTTTATTGTATATTTTCTATAGGCATAGAAGGAAACCCTTTCACAAATGATAGCATTATCAGTAGAAATGAACCAACTTTACGAAGAACTTTGAGCGTACGAGGTCACATTGTTATGCCTCGAAACAGAGTAAGATAACAGAAACTTTAAATTCAGCTATTAATGTCTAATATTACTTTTCAGCATTCACTAGAATGGGATGGACCAATTTCTGAACTCATAACTGATGGAGAATATGCAATTGGTTCACATTAAAAAAACACATGTATATATGTACGAATCAATTCACACCAATAAATAAATTGAAAAAAAGTTATTCTTCTAGTTTGCGAAAGGCTTCTTGGATATCCTCATGTAACTTGGCTAGTTCAGCTTTAATAGATTCTTCTCCCTCCTCTGGATTCTAAGTATTCATGTCATATTTCAAAACAACAAACTAACACCCATATACATGTAACATGGCATACCTTGAATTTCATTCTTGTCAGCTGATGCATGCAGTCACCAAGCTGATCCTTGATAATGGCATACGTTATTTTATTGTCCGACTGTGAAGTACGTTCAACAGCTTGTTGGGCCATATTATAGAAACCAACCATGTTATTCAGCATAGCCACTGTCTTGTAGAATGGGCAATATCGATCATACTTGGTGTAGGAGTTTTGTTGGAGGAAATCATCTTTGAGCAACTTGGCAACTTCGAGTGTGATTTTATCACTTTCTGCAAGCGATCCCTAAAAAGATAAATACAAACACTTCAACAATTAGATCTACCACATTAGACAATCACGTAATTTATGGAATTAATTCAATTGCACTTACTTTTCCAACTAACTGTACAATCTCAGACAAGTCTTCTTCTTCTTGCAGAATTTCCTTTACCTAAACAAAAACCACAAGTCAAATAAGTCCTAATAAAATAGTCTCTACTGCAATCTTATACTTGTCTAGGCACACATCATTGCAAACTCAGGTAACTTGTAGTTACATTTACTTCTCAGGATGTCAAACACTAGCCAAAACTTTTTTTTGCATTATTTGAATTAAAAGTTAGTAGTTGCATTTGATTTTATATTTGAAATTCTAATCCGATAGTAATCTCTTTGACACTGCAAAAGGCTAATGATAAAATTGGTTTGTAGTATGTGCGTAAAATATTATAATACATACCTGGGTTCTAAGTGGTACAAACTCAGGAAAGTTCTTGTCATAGAATTCATCAAGAACACGCATGTATTTGCTGTAGCTCATGAGCCAGTTGATAGAGGGAAAGTGTTTGCGCTGTGCAAGCTTTTTATCCAGACCCCAAAATACCTACCAAAATATATAATAAAAATAGATATAGTGTATTATGTGATAAAAACACTCAACTGAAGTCAATTATCTCAATACATCAGGAATCGGCAGAATGTATTGATAACTTGCCTGTACAATATTGAGTGTCTGAGCAGTGACTGGATCTGAAAAGTCTCCACCAGGAGGACTTACTGCACCTACGATACTAACACTTCCTTCACGAGAAGGACTTCCATTGCAAATCACACGGCCTGCTCTCTCATAAAAAGATGCCAATCGTGCTCCCAAGTAAGCAGGAAAGCCATTTTCTGTAACATTTATCAATTGATTATTAATACTTCACTACAAATAGCTAGCCCAAGATTCCATGGGAGCTATTAAAACTTCTTAAAACTCACCAGCAGGCATTTCAGCTAAACGACCAGAGATTTCGCGAAGAGCTTCTGCCCACCGAGAAGTAGAGTCAGCCATCATACTAACATTGTAACCCATATCTCTGAAATACTCAGAAAGAGTGATTCCTAGAACAGAAACCAAAATGTACTGCACAACTCAACAAATGCTATGTAGGAGATTAATTATGTACCTGTATATATAGATGCTTCTCGAGCTGCTACAGGCATGTTAGAAGTATTGGCTACAAGTGCTGTTCGCTTCATGATAGACTCTTCAACACCTTTGATTTCAACTTTCAACTGGGGACATAATGATATTTTGTGTAATAATTTCGTAGAGTAGAACTAAATGAAGTTAATAAACATTTACCTCAGGAAAGTCTCGCAATACTTCTGACATTTCATTGCCTCTTTCTCCACAACCAACATATATGATGACATCAGAGTTAGAAAACTTTGACAGACTCTGAGAAATGACAGTCTTTCCACAACCAAAAGCGCCAGGGATTGCTGTTGTGCCACCCAATACACACCTGTAACGTTATATTTCATCAGAAGATATACCACTTTAGCTGGAATTAGCTTATGAGGTGAACATAATGATAAAGAGGAGGGTAAGAAAAGAAAGAAAGAAAAGAAAAAAAAAACCCATGGGATTTGTACTGCACTTTGGTGCCTCAATGCTAAGCTACAGTCCAAAATTGTCAATACCTTATTGGAAAGTCACAGCTACCTGAATTATTAGACCACCAGCGTCTATTTACGTAAATGTGGTTCTAAGCTAATCTATCAATTGCTAAATGTTGTACTCAACCAAACACAACAAAACTAACGGAAACAAAGCATCCAGCACTCTTTGCCCAGTCAGAAGTGGATAGTTGGCAGCCAATTTCTCGACCACTGGTCTCATTTGACGAACAGGCCAAATCTAAATAAAATATAATTTAAATATTTAATATGAAACCCCATAGTAGCACAAAAATTCAACACAGTTGTAGGGCTGGTGACAATAAATTAGACACAACCACTTGCTTCATTTAGAGAGTGCCTTACAATATTTTTTGTGGTAGGACATCTTCTAAAAAAAAGAAATTAAAGTATTTTTTCCCTTATACTTCATAAAAATTTCATCTTATTTTTTTTTCAATTTTGACTAGAAAGTAGGCAGCAACATGACAGGCTGTTATTTGCAGCTTGCTGTTGTAAAATAAAATGAGCATGAACACACACAAAGTCCAGTATTGTTTAAAGAAAAAGCAACTAATAATGACAAAAGGGATTATCATAGCCTTACGTATATGCAGTATGTACAATAGTCACATCCCAAGTGTAGTGATAGTGTGACACTGTTGATATCCCAAGCAAACCATTATATCAAAATTCTCAGTATTCCAACTCATGAAAATCAAGACGCACCTTGGTGAATATTGTCCTTAAAAAGTAAATACAATAAATTAATGGGTGTAACGTTTTTAAGTGTTCGTATATTAATATCTTGGCTTTTTTATATTTTTATCTATGCTGCATCCTTTGAAAGTTTACCTCCTGTGTGTGTAGGTATTGTTCACTATATCAGTTCTCCAGTATACATGTAGCTTTAAGTGATACGTGATATACGTATAGTAACTGGTTAAACAACCGACTTAAATATTATATCTTCATGCAAATACTTATACTGCTGCATGTGTTAACTTTGACAAGACAAATTGATACCTCACCAACACACATCAATATTATGTATGGCTCCTTCCTGATATCTTATAATGCTTCATTATAAACTGCCTTAACTTGATTTCAATTAAGATTCAAGCATTAAACTCCCAACCTATGTTCATCCTTGCTTACTTGCTTCATAGAATACTTTGAAACTTCTCCATCAAACTCGACTTCAATGACTGTATCCTATAAACATCAATAGTGTCCTAAACAATATGAACACATTAAGAACATTGTGACCCACATCAATTTTATAGTTTCCTTCTTCAGCAATGTGCACTATATTCCCAGCAGCTTTTGGAGGAAGCATAATCTGATGTGTAATAAGTGTGTTTTCTTGAACTGCACCATAGATGTCACCACCTGAAATGTGACCTCCAACCTACACAATATGTGCACAACATTTACATATAAAATTTTGGACCCATCTCTCACTCTAATTTCCATGCCAATAAATTAATTTTCTCTTTTAATACTATGACAACAATAATAATGGTGACAATACAATAAATAATAATAAAATAATAATATCCTCACATGAGAATGACAAAACTGAGAGGAAGTTAATCTTCTTCCTAGGAAGATACTGTCAAATGTCATATCTTTAATTGTGTGTGTGTGTGTGTGCAAGTTTGTAAGTATTAATGTGCTTTAAAGAAGATGAGGGATGGGGAACGGACATGCTCTATGTACTCTATATAATGCGTACTCTGAACTCTCTGGAGGGAACAAAATGCCACTCGTTGTCTCGGCTAAGACTGGACACATTAATACCACGAGGTATATAAATGCTCTCAGTTAGCTCATTGATATCCTGTACAGAAAACAACAACAACACTCAATTCAGAAAAGAACAAATAGCAGCCAGATTATACTTTGAGGGGTCGTTGAATTCCATCAAAGATGTTGGCCATTATACCTATGGATAAAGTGATAATTAAAATACCACATTTAAGATCATTTTTAATACTTTACCAGGTCCAAGCTCTACTGAGAGGGGCTTTCCAGTTCGCAGAACTGGATCTCCAATAGTAACTCCAGCTAAAAATAGTCAAGGTCAACAGCATCAGCATATACTCCATTGTGTTATTTTACAAGTTTCTTTGTCATGAAAAATCACCATCCTCCTCCCCCCCTTAAAAAGAACAATTTATACCCACCTAGTAAAAGAATAAACTGAATGTGATATATTTAAGTAACAGTCATCTTAAAGATTGTTTCACATTGAGCTAAAAGTTGTATGGCTATCATTAAGATATAATGTACACTGTTTTTTGTTTTTGTTTTTTTTCGAAGCAAACTTAATTGAATTATTAAAGATACATGTTTCTTCATAGACTTGAATCGTAGCTAGATCTCCCTCAAGTCGAATAATTTCTCCAACAAGTTCACTGTGGCCTACACGGACCTATAGAAAAATTATGGGATTGAACCATCACGTTTACTAAAAGAATTAGCCTACCAATTCATACATAGCAGCTCCACTCATGTGCTGAGCAATCACCACTGCAGGAAAAAAAATTGGCATCTATCAGTATCTAATAAGTTAACTACAACAAAAAGTAGTGTAAAACTGCTCAAGTGACATGCTGCTCGCTTGTAGGTGCAATTGTCAAACATCTGGTAAATGTACGACCACAATAGCCTCTACTCTAGATACCTACCAGGTCCAGAAACACCGAAAACATATCCATACAGACTTTCTTTTTCTGCATCAATCACTTTTGGTAGATTGGCCATCCTGACAACTTAGTGTGAATGGGGACTACCGCAGTTCTCTCAGAATCTAAAAACTAACGTTGGAGTACTGGATGAGGAGCTTATTACAATAAAATCATGTGATAAAACCACGCCTTCCAGGTTTATGTAGTGCAAACACACCCCCAAAGGCGATGCTGTTATGAATAATCTAACACCATTAATTTTTTTTACTACCGTACGTACTTCATCAGCTAGCTAGAGGGAACGTGCTAGGTGTGGATGCTCTCTATAGACCTGACCTACAGGTTTGTGCTTTTATTAAAAGTAGCTGATATCATTAATTTGCTTTTTAATAAAGTAGTTAGTAGTGACATATATAATATTTTTATATAAATGTGTACTGTATGTAGTAAGTTTGGAGACGACCATTTCCTGGTTTCTCAAAGCACCACACTCACTTTAGCCTTATTTGATTATATTGGTATGACCTGTACTAGTCATTGCTCATTTGCCATCACATCATGGCATAAATTAGTGCTGCTATAGATTGGCCAACTTCAATTTTGTCTTGGCTAATATCAAGTCTTCAGCTTACTTTAACTTCCTCTGCTTCTCAATGAATATTTCAATTTATCACATAATTATTTTTAAGATCATTGTCAGTTCTAGGTGGGAAATAGGAAATTTTGTTGGGGGGGGGGGGGAGGGAATAACTCGGGGAAGGCCACTATCCTGTACCGATGTTAACTGTACTTAGGGCTCAACCTCAATTATCTCGTATTACACTGCACGCTAATATTAAGGGAAAGCTGATAAATTAAGGGAGGAAGCTGGAAAGTTTTGGGGTGATGTCCCCTCCCCCTCCCTCCGACTAGACTGCTATTAATAGGCTTGATAGTAAACACAGAATTTATCTACAAAACAGCAAATTACAAGTAAGCGTAGCTGTAGGGCATAAATACTATCACTGTTGATTAGTTGCAGAAATTTTGAATGACCAGACCTTAGCCTGTAGCCTGACTGGACAACTACTAAACCAGAATTGATATTGGAATAGCTAGAGGTCAGTGTGCTAGGTTGACCTCTGGCTGACAATGCTTTCGATTGGAATTTTTGTCACAAAAGAGAGATAGATGTACTGGTTTGCATAGTGAAGGATGATATAGAATTCAATGACATCACAACTGAGTGGTTACATGAAAGGTTGAGTGAATGTAATTATACATTGTTTGCAATTCAATTGCATCAACAAACATGATCATTCATTCCTCAGAGTCCAGGTTGGCCTAGAAAGTAACATTTATTTAAAAAGAAAACCATCGTTTCATTTCATATCTATGTGTATACTTGCTATGTCTTCATCTAGTACCAGAAAAGCTGAAGTCATTATTGTTGATGCATTCTCAATCGTTTATTTATTTATTTATTTTTGGAAAAAACAAACAAACAAGTGAAGCAGATTGAAGTTCTAGGTATTTGAAAAACAAGGATACAAGTTGTTAAAAATTTTGAGGATCAGCATGAAATGTTGTTGCATAAGTAACTTTTTTTTTTACAGAAAAGCTGATAATGAGAAGCATTCTTTTCAATGGGTGAGTTCACTATTATTTGAAGAAATTTTAACTTAAATGTTCTTCTTGCTCTCTTACAGATAATAAACTAAGTAAAGTTAAGAGGAGAACTTGGTCAACATCTGCTGTTGAATTATTTTTTGAAGGCCTGTACCAGGTATGTGAAAACTCTGTGGTATGATTTGTTTGGTATGTCATTGAACATACATGTATGTGACCGTCTACAGGAAAACCAAGCACAACGCGGCACCCTTCGAAAAAA
>WLWI01002028.1_pt1 | contig 17539 bp, 18 predicted proteins | sample 6701501 | NCBI WGS metagenome assembly WLWI01 (sample SAMN12718690, study PRJNA515312) | sponge metagenome | isolation source: marine sponge | host: Mycale hentscheli | place: New Zealand: South Island, Marlborough, Capsize Point | collected 2014-11-01
GGGGGGGGGGAGAACGTTTTTGAATAATTTATGAACAATACTCTATTCGATAAAAATCTGTGGATCTTTTTTTTGGGGGGGGGGTGTTTTTTTAATAATAGTACGGCGCGTAAGTTGCCCATTAAAAATGAATGGGAAAAATCGCTGTTAAATTGAAATCGCACGGGAAAAGTGAAATAGCGCGTAACTAATTGAAATACCTCAGTAACTAAGTAGAAACTAAGTGAAATACCTCGGTAGCTAAGTGAAATAGTACGGGTAAGTGCGCACGCGTAGAGCGTTAACCTTGGAAACGTACAGTTCCAGTAGTTTCTAGTAGGGGACAATGTGCAAGAGACTTTTTAAAAAGCTGGCCTACTATTAGTGAGTGATAGCACGGATAACCTGTGCTATTAGGGAAAGCAATTGAAATAACACTCGGCTTCGCCTCGTGCTATTTCAATCATTACTCGTGCTATTAATCCCGAATAGCACAGTTACACGTGCTATTACTCATACTAATTTCTATACAATATTTTATTCCGGTTTTATAAATACTGATATATTTATTGTTGCCCAGACAAAGAGCAAATCCCAGCATCACCTCTGGGTTCTGGCAAACAGAAGCTTCCATCAATGACGCTAAAGCGGCATGTTGCAACACCTGGACCTCGTAGTGCTCAGGGCATCCTGACTGGGAGGTCTTCAGCACCTGTCAAGGCAACAAAGAAGGCCATCAGCTTCCCTCAACTCCGGACTCCGCCCTACTCTGCCTCCAAGTCCACTTCTTCCACCTCCTCCCTGAGCAGGAGTACTGGCATTAGCCAGTGGGACAAGAATGCAAATGGGAAGAGAGTGGGTGAGAAAGGAATCTCTTTTATATGTGGGGTGGGTTGCTGGGACCAGTGGTCAACAGCATTGGAGCCACTAGTGGGTGTGATGTGCTTGTGTGTGTGTGTGTGTGTGTGTGTGTGTGTGTGTGTGTGTGTGTGTGTGTGTGTGTGTGTGTGTGTGTGTGTATATATATATATCAATTGCATGACTAATGAGTGTTCATTAGCTCGCTCAGAAACTGCCTTTGAAAGTGTACAAAAAAAACTTTTTGGTAGAGCTGGAACGAATATAAAAGCATGCTATCAGGATACCCTGGCCTGACTATTTAGTATGGACAACTATTACAGACTGCCTGCAGAAGTTTGCAACCCAGCCTAGCCTTCCAGCTTAACTTTTTGTTGTTGTAATTCCCAGACCTGACTCTGCTTTTATTTTTAAGAATCATATTCTAGTACTTGCCAACCCGGCCCAACCAAATATCTGGATAACCTGATATTTGATAACCTGATATTTGATAACCTGATATTTGATATTTGATAACCTGATATTTGATAACCTGATATTTGATATAACCTGATATTTGATAACCTGATATTTAAAAGCCGGATATTTTTGTTACAGCTCCATTTTTCAGTTGTCGCAACTGTTAAATTTTGTACTACTTTTATTATGTAGTTCATCCATATCCCACCTCTGGTGAGCAACAGTCCTATGGGATCAACCTAGTGCCTCAGATACCGCCTATCCACAACAAAAGATCTTCTGCTGAATCTATATTTAACCACGCCCACTCCAACTACGCCAGTTCTGATCACAGCAACTCTAGCACGAGGACTAACAGCACGTGCAGCTCCAGTACCAGGTCATCCGCAGGTCCCAAATACGGGAATGTTGCCGTTCAGACGGGTGAGATTTAAAAAAAAAAAATTTTTTTTGCACTTAGAGCAGTAAATGTATATCGATGTTTTTTTTAAAAGCAAACATAGAGACTTTGGACATGTGGTTGGTAGATATATGATATATATACAATGCATTATGATGGTCATTTTTCTGCATTTACTTGTGAAAGATAAATGGGAAAATTACCTATTTAGTCTAACATGATGGGTAAAGAAGGTGTAGGATTCATTAAATTTACTTCTCTTCCCTCTTCTTGTCTCTCTTTCTCTCCTCAGATTCCAACATATCTGTGATTCCAACCAGGACTGTCAGGTATGCTCGAGACTTGGGTGATGAAATTCCAGTCACTAGAGATCTAGTTGAGCTCATCCATATCTCAGAGAAGTTCCTGAATAGAAAGGTTCCCAAAATGGGTCCACAAGTGTGTTATGGTAAGATGACGAGGCAGAAATGTGCAAACTTTGTGTTTGGTTACCACAGAAACTTATAGCATCATATTAATTAGTTTAGTGAACACAATTATATGTAAATTATGTATGATATATTATTTTCATGCCTTGAAGTGAAAGAATGTGTAAATAAAATGTTGTTTTAAAAAACATGACCCTATATATATTGGTATCTGCATCTGCAGTATTGAGGGGAAAATATCTGTTAATCACATCAACAGTGAATAAATGCAATAATTGATCTAACTTTTTCTGCAAATTTTATTTTTAAATCTACTCTTGAAGTGCAGCAGAAAAAGTCCCACTTGAATGCGTTTATGTGAGAAATATTGTTTTTAATACTTGTTATAATAGTCAGGGTGTGATATGGCGAGATATTTCATGAGCAGGCTAATTTTTTTTCACTAGCCAGAGGCAAGTGAAAATAAGGCCTGTTAGTGAAATATGTAATAAGACGTTTATTCTATACTAGATATCTCCACTGCAGTAGTTATCAAATTCTACATTCTATCTAGGACGTTAGTTGCACAGTCATTTGTACCAAATGTTCAAGTCACTCCTCATCTTCCCCACAGTGTTGGTTGCCTTATTTCAATCGAACTAGCTATACCTCATCGTCATCAAGACCTTCTAGTTCCTCCACCATCTGGATGGTTGTTTAATCACTAGCAGCATATCCTAGGATAACAAGAGTGTGCAATACAGAGCAAGAACCATGTGATACCGTGAGAGGTCACGTGTCATGAAGCTATAAGTACCTTTGTGAAGATATCTAGTATAAAATTATATATATGAATGCTTTCGTCTATTTGTTGTACCGTATTTAAATTATCATTATGTAGTTTTGGACCAGCGTATGCCTCAGGAGCACGCAGTGAATGATCTCAAGCAGCGTGCCATTTGCAACAATTCTGCCAGTCCTTACAGGAATGCCGTTCTGGCTCGTCCAAGTCGCAGGAAGTACATAGTGGGGCAGACCAACCACCTGGAGGGGGCTAGGGTTCACACCAGATATTTCCTGCCCTCGCATGGTGTTGATCTCAAGACCAGGCTCTATCTCAGCTAACTCCCTGAGTTCACTCAGGTCTTCTGATGTAGCCATTTTAAAGTTAAAAGAATAGCCTAGTTACACAATAGTATATATAGATAACCTTGTTGTCTATACATACACACACTAATATACTTTGTTATGCAATAAAATGTTTGATAATCAAAGTTACCCCCCCCCCCCCCCTTTTTTTTTGCCTGTTGTTCAATTTCCTTATCCATTAGGAGCATTGAAAGCTAAAATTTGACATGATATCCCCTTCTAAGTCCTACCCATTTGTTTTGGTCAAATGATCAAAAAATTATCTTTGAAAAAGAAATGACTTATAAAAATTCAAGAGACTAAAATATAGTTCACATTTTTTTTGTTGATATGACAGAATACATGAAAATCAGTCAGTCTGTAGTTGCATGTAGAAATGCAGCTGACTTCATGGAGTATTCGACATGTTCATACAGTATGATCCATTCCCAAATTAGTATTGATGAAATTGACTGTTCAAATCAACGTTTTCAATAGACTATCCAATCTGTTGACAAGAGACCACAGCAGAAAATATCCTTGTCACATTTGCAAGAAGATCCATCCAATTACCATACTATGAGAGCTTCATTATGCTGTAGCTTTTTCACTGAGACTTCAGCTCTCAAAAAAAAAAAAGAAAAAAAAAAAAGAAAGAAAAAGCAAGAACAACATAAAAAAAAAAAAGAAAAAAAAAAGGGAGTTGTGGTAGATGCGACAGAAAAGAAAAAACCCCAAAAACAACAACAAAAAAAAAACACCCAATAGCCCACGAAAGTTTTGTACATATATTAAGTCCTGAAACTTAGTGTGAAGTTCTACGAACCACAAACACATGACATGAATCATACAACACAGTGCATTGCAGGTACAACCAAATATTATAGTGCTCAGCCAAGTAGTCTCCTTAGAGGATGGGTCAATCAAAAATTACACATTAGTAGGTCCAGATTACAACAAATACATGAATACCACTAAGGTATGCAGAGCGTCAGATAAGTGAAAGAGTGAGAATGAGAGAAGAAGGAAGAGTAGAATCGACTGGCCTGAATTAAGTGGGCAGCTGATACAGGGACGGGCACATTACACAGTGAAATTACAAGCAAGAGACGGAAAGATAGAGAAAGTAAAAAGGGAGGGTAAGAGCCTGTGATAGGTGTGATTAGGCCATTTGGCCTGCCACAGTAGCTGCGGCGTTTGAAGCGGACGGCATCGATGAAGCTGTGGGTTGAGAAGAGCTGGCGTCAGTAGATTGATAATCGTCAACATACAATGTCTTGTTGATGACCTTGGGTACTGGCTTGATTTCCGTTCTGAGCTCTTTTTCAATGGTCATGAGGTTGTACCGATCGCCGTGAGTTATGAGGTTGATGGCCAGGCCGAGGTGCCCAAATCTACCAGACCGTCCTATTCGGTGCAAGTAAGTCTCCGAGGTCTTGGGGAAGTCAAAGTTGATCACAACGTTGACAGCTTGGATGTCTATTCCTCTTGTCAGAAGATCTACACAAAACACAATTATATAATAATGCATCATCAGCAAATCCTGTTCCTGTCACACTGGGGGCTATAACTCCACTATTAGGGGAAATCCATCCATGGGCAGTAAATGTAATTGTTAGCTGCTTTAAAATAAGGTACAGATTGTCAGTAATGTATTTTGCAATAGAAATTACGGTGGATGGTAATCCGTGCGAGTCGACATTTTCAAAAAGCAACAAGTCTTGGGGGACACTATCAAGGATCCAGCAGGTGTGACTACACAGACACTTCTTAAGCTTTATATTAGACACTTGTACTTCAGACTTGGTAAGTCGAACAATACCCCCCCTTTTAATTTTTTTTTTTGTTGGCAATAATGGGTTAAATTTAAGGGGGGAGGGCAAAGGGGGGACTTCCTTCCCCCCCCCCCCCCCCCAAACATCTTCTAGTACTATCATTTGACTATGCAAAATGGAATCAGCGTATGTATATAGTCTGAACTGTGTTTTTTTATATACATACTGCAAGGGTCTCTTTACAACAGAATGTGTCCGTTTTTTCTCTCATTGCCCCTCCTAAATCCAAGAAAGTTGCTTATACAGCTCTGTCATAAATGACAAAAAGTGGTTATAGCCTTGTTACGCTTTGCCGACTTTCTGGTGAACAGTCACATTCAAAGGTGAAGGAAGAATGATTATACAGACCTTGAAAAGGTTGCCCACTTCATAGTTGATAACTTCACTAAACTATAAACCGTTCTGATCTGAGATATACACTAAAGCCAACACCTACCAGTACAAACCAGATTCCTGCACTCTCCATTCCTGAAGTCGTGGAAAACCTTGTTTCTGTGGCTCTGGGTCATCTTGGAGTGGATGAAGAAACAGGAGTAACCCAACTGTGTGATTTTCTTGGCCAGCAGTTCCACACGCTGGACTGAGTTGCAGAAAATGATGCTCTGGTTGATTTGTAACTTGGAGAATAGCGTATTGAGACAGTGAACTTTCTGGCGCTCTTCCACATAAGCATAGTACTGGGTCACACCTTTCAAAGTGAGTTCGTCCATAAGGTTGATAGTGTATGGAGATTTCAGGTACTTCTCCTGTAATAACAACAACAACGACAACAAACAGCTGTGATAGATATTCGCAATGTAAACATTCTTCAGTTAAAAATTACAAAAATCCGTAACAGTTTAGAATTGCTGGCATCAAATACAGATACACAATCAATGTATCAGTCACAGTATTTACCATAAAGCCCCGGATGGCAACAGGAAAGGTAGCAGAATACAGGAGAATCTGCCTATCAGAGGGCAAGAAGGAGATGATTTTGTCCAGAGGTTGCTGATAGTCCATGGAGAGGAGTTTGTCAGCTTCATCCAGCACTAAGATCTGACATTGGCTCATGTTGGCTATTCGTTTCTCTATCAGATCCAAAATACGTCCTGGGGTGGCTACTACGACGTGGACTATAGCACAAAATCAAACAAATATAACATACTAGCAAAACAACAACAACAACAACAACAGTAGCATATCATTATATAGTAGTATATAACATATACATCACCAAAAACACCACCATTATACCACTAAGTTGAGTTATACAACATTCGATTTCACATCTTCATTCACGCTTGATCATTCTGAACTATTGAAATGGTGAAATAAAACTTTACCAAATGTAAACTTCAAGTCACTTTACGATTGACACAAGTCGCTCCTACAAACAACCACATACCCAGACATCCTCCCACAGCATAAATCCCCCCAAACTTTGTATATACCCTGTATAGTTACCCTCATAAAAAATAAACACGACAAGTAGTACTATATTTAGAGGCAAAGCTATTAGTAGTATACACTAGGAAAAAAAAAAGTCCTATTGGATTTGAACCTGTTACCGACAGTTTCAGTTTACATGAATCCAGACAGAGAGTTACAAATGGACTTGAATACACCAACTTTTCCATCTCTCCTCTCATCTCTGCCAGATTCACATCAACCAATTGACACATCTTCACACATTTAGGTAGTACACAATCAAAACATTACACACATTCAACCTGCAGGATAAGTCTTTTCAGGATATAAACGGGCAAGGTGTGAGTGGGCATACTCACCTGTTTCATCCAATCTCATAATATCATCTCGTAGACTTGTCCCCCCAGTGGTCACCATGACTCTGGCTTTCATGTATTTTCCCAACTCTTTGCAAATTTGAGATGTTTGGAGAGCCAGCTCCCTAGTTGGAACAATGACCAAGGCTACAAAAATACGAGCGAAACATGTTGCGACTCATCCTATATCACCATTTTAACAATTGTGCTTTAATTGGAACAACTTAAGCCCAAACAAAATGTTAACACGATATGCTCTAGATGGACAACAAGCAATTATGTTACCTTGCACATAACTTTGCTGGGTGTCCGTTTTCTCAAGCAATGGGATTAAGTAAGCACCAGTCTTTCCTGTGCCATTCTTGGCGCGTGCCAGTATGTCTCTCCCAGCCAGGGCTATTGGGATGCTTTCTTCCTGAACGGGGGAGGGAACTTCATAACCTTTCTCAAAGATGCCCATGAGAAGCTCCTTTTTGAGGCAGTAATCTTCAAACTCATTGCCCTTTCTTCTTGTAACATCCTATAATGTAAACAAGTAATATTGATACCTTTTCCCACAGATGTATTACAGGTACTAATGACTCAATATTACCTCAGTCTTCACTCTCGTGTCCCTGGGAGGCATCTTAATTTGCGACTTCCAGTCACTTCTGCCGAACAAAACCCAAAGATTAGTACCACACGAATACGTCCCGCTCTTACGACCTCTCACAACTTACGTCGCAGTACTTGTCGCAGCTATCTGGGATTCTACAATGACTGGAGTGGCCATAGTGCACAGTTGAAGTTTGTATTCTGACGGGTTTAGGAGTGTCCTTTATTTTTCGCCTCCGCCAAGTGTTGCTATCCCTCTTCGTGTCGTCGGGGGTGTATTGTTATCCTCGCACGAATAATATCTTGGACTTCTGCGCCCGGGGCGTGCCATCATCATCATTGCAATATTACTCTTCTAATTTTATGAAACTTCATAATAACGCGCGGGCAAAACAAAACATCCACTGAGAAAAAACTTCATTAATAATAGCGCAGTTCATGCAAAGTAAAGAAGGCTCACCCTACATTTTTAAACTACCATTCAACTATTTATGCTGAATCAATCCAGCAAATACATACAAATGAAGGAAAAACAATTATAAGAAAATGATTGGAAGTCAAGATTTTCATATTATTTCTTGGTCCTTTTAGATCCAGTGACTGGACGAAATGACTGCATGGAATGTGGACATGAGAAGTCATCACTGTCGTCTTGCGTGAGCTACATACAAACATCATATTATCTCCTATCATCACTACTCCTGCCACCTTCCATCCACGATGTGTGGCTCATTCAGACATTGCTTGTCCACCACCACATTGCATCACACAAACAAACAAACACCACTAATCACTTACATCAATACTGTCATAGTCTTTATCTTCACTCTTTTTCTTTTTCTTCTTGCTGGTACCGAAAACATCTTCATCTGATTCTGAATCATAAACTACAGACCGTTTCGTGCCTCGCTGCAGAACAAAGTTTGACATAAATATCAATGTAAATAATTTACCCAGACAACATAGCTTTCTTGATATAAAAATTTAAATACACCCTCATGCTTAGGTACATTCCAGCTTTACATTCCAAGTAAAAGAGCACATTGTATGTGTATTGTGGCAAGCCTAATGATCACCGCAACGTGTTGTACATCTGCTCAAGGAGAATGCTGAACAAGGAGCACACAGCTGTCTTTTAGTTACATACACGTGTCAATGTTCACAATGTTGTCCTACTTTCCCTCAGCATGCATGCTCGAGACGCTTATAGTACTCGGTTTGTCTGTCAGTCATTCTGTCATACAACAGCGGATCTCGAAGACGATGGCCTCCTGAAGATTGAAAGAGCCACCAAATTGTTGTACTGGACAATTAAAGTCCCTTTACTTGTCACAATATTTTTGCTTTGACTTAGCTTTCCAGGAAAAAACAACAACAACAACAACAAAAACAACCCAAACAAACTAGTCATTGTCGCCCCATAAGTTACATCGAAATTATGAGAGCAGAGCAGTAGTATGTCGCAATCTTTACAAAGTGCTGGAATTGGAGTTTGGTGTTGAAACTACAGGTGAGTGTTCACTGTACATTGAATATTTATGCTATTGTCATTGCACAAGCTCTATTAATACCTTATTAGGTATGCCAAAGTAATTATTTTTGTCTGAGAAATGATTTTGTAAGTCAGCTAGTGCATAGTAGTGCTGAGTGCTGAGGGGTTGCACCTTTAGTCTTTTTTATATATTAGAAATAGCACATAACAATACATGTTCATTTGAATATACACATGTATTAAAACACTCAAAGTTTTGCTCTAGTCCCAACTTATATTACATGTAACTCTTGTCAAACCTTAGTAGAACCAGTGACTGGAGTATAGGAAGCAGAGGCGCCCACATTGGTGGCTCCACTACTGGCTTTCTTCCTGCCACCGCCTCTCCCCCTGCCACTCCCTCTGCCTCTAGCTGCTGACGACTGTCCTGCACTGCTCCCACCTCGAGCTCCACCCCTCCCACCTCTGGAGCCTCTGCCACGCCCTCTACTTCTAGTGGATTTTTCTGGTACCTAACCAAAGTAAAAGAGAAAACAAACAAACAAACAATCAAGAAAAAAAGGAATAAAAATTTTATTACATACAAAAATCAGAAGCTGTAAATGATGATGGTGATAATAATAATAATAATAATCATAATACTAATATAATACTAATCATACTAATCATAATCATAATAATCATAATAATAATAATCATCCTAATATAATAATAACAAAAAGGATAACAATAGTGATACTAATAAAAAGAAAAAATTTACAAAGTCATCTGATCTAAGTCATCTGAAAGTAAAAGTGACGAAGCTATCTGTTGCTTTCAAAATCACAAGTTGAATGTATTTTTGTCCTCCCAATCTAGCTGCACTCACTCTGGTAGCAGTGGCGGTGCGGTCTTCATCAGAAGAGCTGTCCAGAGTAGAAGGGTCTGGCTGGTTCAGACGACTAATAGCCAATTCCTGTTAGTGCAAATTAGACTAGCAATAATAATAGATGGAGCAATCAGAATGTTTATTCAGGAATGCATACAGAGGGAAATATCCCTCCCAAGCAGACATCCCCTCTCCCTTAAAATAGTTCCCCCCTTAGCTAAACTAACTCAGTTACACATATTATGTGTACAAGTAGCAAAACTTCTGCAAATTAAATATTTCGTTTAAAAACCAATGTCAGTCTGATGTCACAATTTATCCTTGCTTGACGTACTATAAATAGACATTATAGTCTTTCATTGATGCATGGTACACGTTATCCCCTTCATCCCCCTGATATTTCATACAGAGGGGGTACTGAGTACTGAGATACAACAAAGCACAACCTCCTAGCCTAGCCTACCAATTTTTCACATTTTAAATTTATGCTGATTGTGCAGTCAAGAAACATCAACAAAAAAGCAAAAAAAAAAACAAAAAAAAAAAAAAAGAAGAAAGAAACAAACAATAATAACAAATAAATTATTTTTTAAAACTCAATTTGGTGTGGGTAAGTACCAGAAACAACTAAGTACCAGGAACAACTAAGTATCAGAAACAACTAAGTACTTAGGTGATTATAAAAGTAGTATTGAAATGTAGTCACAACAAAATGACCACCACAGTTGGTACTTCTCAAGACTCCAGCCAAAACATCTCCCATGCATGACATCACCATATCACTACTCCAGAGCAAGCCAATTGCACACCACTTCTATGTGACACAGCAGTAATCTACTGATATTAACACTCATTGCTTTGGGAGACATGTCTTAGACCCATCCATACCCTTCCTCTATTACTTCACTCATTCTGAATGGTTTCGATGCTAAGCAGTTTCCCAGACTCTCCCACATGCTCAAGGGCTAGTTCTAATCTTGTATTCAAGTTATATTTGCTCAAACTTGCTTCATGATGGCAGGTGAACCACATAGTATTGTGCCATAGCCACTGGTATAAAAAAGAATGGTAAATATGCTCTATATAGAATGTAGTATAATTACAGGTATGTACATTAGATAGTTGGTTAGAATTAGATTATGAATAATTAGATCCCATTGCTATTGTTACTAGGTGGTGTACTAACTTGGTAAGTGTGCACTATTTTTTGCCTTTAGGTATATGAACTGTGCATACTAACAACCCTTGGGGTATTGCTATTTTTGAGTTTTAGTTTAATAGAATAGGCCAGATAAAGCGGGAGCCGGTGGATATGATATGTGAGGGTCTACTACCCTCTCATATCCGCCCTATACGGGGACCAGCCCTAGTTCGGATAACTCTCCTGCTGACGCTCACTCCTGCTGGCGCTCATACCCAGGAATTTACCATAGCTAGCTGCTTAACTGCTTACTGGCAGAGCAGCCCACGGTAGAGTTAGATCTGGAGATAAAACAGCTGGCAGCTACAATGCTAAATAAACTTGCCAGTGTGCTTCAATTGAATTTTAATTGAATTTTAATTTTGGGCTGGAAATTCGCTTGACACCACCATATCTGCAAAAATGCTGATAAACATAGTTGCTAGTGGAAACTGGGCATGGGTAAACGGGATCTAAAATAGTTCTAGTTTGAAGAAATAAAAAAGTATCATATCTCTTTTCAACCACTTTCCTCTCTCTCCCTTTCTCCACCCCATGCTGGACAGACTCACCTCTCTCACTTGATTCATCCCCTCCACTTCCTGGACCTTGAACAATTCTTCCCTCTGTCGCTCCACCTGTGCATCAAATGCAGAACAATTTCTACAATCATTGAGTAAGAAAAATCAACAACAAAAAACAAACAAACAAAAAACAAACAAAAAAAAACACAAACATAAACAAAACAACAACAAAACAAACAACAACAACAACAACAACTAAACCTGGGTGTCAACATCTTCATCACGTATGGAATTAGTTTTGAGTAGTTTTTGTGAAGCCTCCAGCGAGTACTTGACACAGCTATATTATATATAGTTCATAAAATTCACACAAAAAGATCATAATAGGCACATGAAAGATACATAAATACTAACATAAACAAACAGCACCTGCTCCTATTCACAAAGCTGGCTAAGCCCTTAATCAATAGTAGTCACTTCTCACTTACGTAGACACGGAATCATTCTCCATCTTCTCTACATACTCAAAGAGAGCTTCAGTCATGTTTTTGTAAGAAAGAAGTTCAATCTTCTCTTTATTGACTTCTTCTTCTAGATACTCAGATATGTTAGAACCAGCTATGGCGCGCTCTCCTGCAGTTGTGTAATCTGCTTCATCACTTGATTTCTTCTTCACAACTGAACATTACAAAGGTGTTTGTGTGTGTTGACAAAAGGGGGAAAGTAGAAAATAGATTTAGCCATAAAGCACAACAAACTCGTAGTTTTATACTAGTGCTGGGGTCAAATATCAGTGTATTTGTATTTAAGCTGTATTTAAATACTTTTTGAGTATCTGTATTTGTATTGGAAATACTTTTGTTTAAAAATCATAAGGTACTGTAGATGATGAAATGTGAGTTTTCATACTAGTAGATCTCCTGGAACATATTTCTATTGGACAGATTTATTCTATTGTTTAGTTCTGGAAAGTACAGAATCAAGTGTTGTTTGGTCTATATTGGCATAATTATACTGAAATAACTAAATAGCTACTTTTTTTATATTTATTGTAAAAGCTGCTGTTAAATTAACTGAATGTACACTAATAAAGGGCGTGCTGGTGTCGAATGTGAATGAACCCAGCATCCTCAAGTAATAGAGACAATCCACTGAACCTGCCGAATCATAATGACGCCTACAACCACCCCATACTAGCAACACTAGTTCCAGTGTATTTATGCATTCCAGTATCTTTAGTGCCAGTTCAAAGATTGTTTAGCATAGCGAGAACAGGTGCTTCAACCCTGCAGATATCGTTTAAAGGACAAAACATTTGAAGAACTAATGTTCGTCAGGTGTAATCTATTTTTCCTCGTAACACTTGGCTACTGTAGTTATGATGCTATTTAAAAGTGTTTGTATTTGTAATGGAAATGCTGTATCTAGGAAAGTATTACTTATTTTATATTTGAGTTTTTCAAAGTATTTGTATTGTATTTAAATACTATTCAGAGTATTTGACCCCAACCCTGATTTATACCTTGCTTTTCTCGTCTGTGATGCCATAATAGCAAGTTTTTAGGATTGGCTGCTTTATCCAGGAACTTCTGCCCAAATCTAGCCAGACTGAAAGTGCTGTACCCTCCGCTGTAATCAACCTAAATCAACAAAACACACCAACTTCTTAATTAGTCTTGTACTCCAATAAAATTGCAACTGCTGCCACTTTCTTCACCACATGCCTCTGTAGCTCAGTGGTTAGAGCACTGGTCTTGTAAACCAGGGGTCGAGAGTTCAAATCTCTCCAGGGGCTTTCACTAGCATTTTTTTTTTTTTTTTTTTTTCCCCTCCCCCTTCCCTTTCCCCCCTCTTTTTTTTTCCCTTCTACTAATGCTGGGGTTGATAGAGTTCAAATCTCTCCATGGGACGTCAGCTACACACTTTTTTCCTTCCCAATTACATTTTCCCCCTCTCTTCCTTCTATGGTTTTTACTTTTCTTTTTTTTCCCTATGTATCACCACCACCACCTTAGGTAGCACCCGATCACCACCACAAAAACATGTAATACCACAGATATGTTGGGCTGTAAGATAGCAAACATTTATACCACAACAAAAGCAACAATTAAATCACCTAAAATGTGAACCCTCAGTGTACTATACACTCGCTAGCTATTTCTCAGACCCAATATAGTGCAATGAAAACGGTAGATGTAAATGTTGTCTTCATAAGAGAAGTAAACTTGCTAAAGACATTCACCAATAGTTGAACACAAAATTCTAAATTCAAACACACAGTTATTAACTGTGTGTTTGAATTTAGAATTTTGTGTTCAACTACTTCTCAGCGTAAAGCAAAACTACCATGGACAGCAAGAAAATATTTGCTCACAATCATTATGATGTGACAATAGGGGCGTTACCCACAAAACCTAGTACCTATGTGGAGCTGATAACTAACGTACTTCTCACATATTGGCCCCAAAATAACAAAAGTAGCACAATAAAAGGTTTTAAAATAAATTGCTGTTCTGAGTTAGTTCATACCTAATTCCACAGTGTTGTCAATAATCTCCAAAATCATAGCGTGACAGACAAACAGATAGGGCAACTACAATAACACCTCTTGCACAGGTGCAGCTAAGAGCAACAACAACTGACCTACTCTTACGATTTAAAAATTACAATTAGAAAGCACCATTTTTAATGGAATTGCATTACTTAGGATTTGCAAACAGTAATTATGTGTGTATGTGCCTCCATATATACATATAATTATGAAAGGTCAGCTGCAATATACAAACAAAGAATTAATATTGTACTTCTGAACACATACTACATACACTAAAATAAAAAGTGGGGGGAGGGGGAACCACTGTGCCCCCCTGCTTCTTACCCCACCTGTATGTGTGCATATGTGTATACATACAGTGTGCAGGGTTTGATTATATAGTTCAAGCAAGAAAGGGGTGAGGGGGGGAGGAAATTGTAGCTGAAGGGGAAGAAATCCCATTGTTTCACCCTTCCCTTCTGTATCAAACACTGGTACTGTGTGTGTGTGTGTGTGAATACACCCATACAGTACGTGTGGTGTGTACTAGGAGTGTAATATCCTGGGCCTCTCAGTCTCACCTTGAGGCGAACTAGTGGTAGCTTGTCATTGTGTCTGTTCACTTTAGCCTTCTCAACTAAATCTTCCACTTTACTGGTGAGGTAAGACTCTACCATCTCATTATCCTGCGGGTGTATATTGGTGTTGGCTAAGCTCAGTGACTCCAAAATAAATGGGCGCACAGTTTTTAGTTCAATGGGCTCCATTTTGAAGGTACAGTCAGACTTAATATATAGCAGTCCACATTTTCTATAACAACAACAACAACAACAAAAAAAAAAAGCAACAACTGAATACTGATGTCAAATCACATAGAGATCGTAAACATGGTAAACTAAAGCAAAGAAGAAACAAATAAACAAAACATATAATTTATAATGGCACCACACACACACTATTATCTATATAATAATACGCTTGTGTGTCAGTAACGACGACGACGACCGAAGACGGTGTGTGTATTCATGAATAATTCATGAGCTTTGTACGGTTGTAAAATGTGCTGGTTACTTCTAAAAAGCGGGTGCAATAGGCGATGGAAGGCGGCGTAGGTTTCATAAAAGAAGGCGAAAGTACCGAAGAGAAGGTAAAAGGCGATTAATCGTAACTGATGGAAACGGCGAGGTAAGGCGGTACAGGTTTAAAATGGAAGGGAAGAGAAGGCAACAAGGCAAGCGATTAATTATAACTAAAAAGCGGGTGGAATCGATGAGAAAAGGCGGGGGTTAGTTTTCAAAAGAAAGGCTAAAGTAGAAATAGAATACAAAAGTTTCTCAGAGTAGGACAAAAATTCAGAAGAAGGAGAGATAGACAAAGTAAACGGGGTTCCATGACTCAAGAAGAAGAGCTGAAGATAGGAGAGGTGGGATAGAAGAAAAGCTCATATGGTTCAGAAAAAAAGAGAGTAGGAGAGGGAAACTTATGTAACCTTAACCAATGGTAGAGAACGATAACTGAGCTAGATAACTTGTGCCACTGCATTCCTAATTTGCAATACATCAAGCGCCACTATGTGGCGGGGTACTTGCTAGTTATTACTATTGTTAATATATTGTACTTTTCACTAGTCATAAAAAGTTTCAATATAAACATTTCAACCATTTTGCAACACTGAAATATCATCCACACACTGATGATGGCCATGGATGCAAAATGGTTGAAACATTTGTATTAAAAAATTTTCATGACTAGTGAAAAGTACAATATATTTGAAATCACTATTATTATTAATTATTATCATTATTATACATACTTTGGCTTTTGCTCCCCATCACTAAGAGATGTAGCCACAGAAGAGCCAGGTTGACTGATGAAAATACCCTTCTCCTCTCCTTCCTCAGTTTCTGCACCAGTGGGAACAAACTCCGGCTCTATCAAGCACTCGTGCTCGTGGCCCCAGATTATCAGGTCAAAGAAGTCTGGAATGAAGGAAGGTGGAATATAATTAGACGCGCCGTGCTTGGCTCTAAAAAAAGAAAAGAAAAAAGAACAACAACTGAGAAAAAAACATTTTGTGAAAGAATTCAACATAAAAAGTTGAAAGGATGTTAATCAGGGTTTCCCACCCCACCAGCCTAATTCCATCCCCTACCCAAGAATTTATGGAAGTTAATGTAATACAATAGATAAAGTTGAATTCTATGAGATGAGTAGTGAGATCACAAAATCATGCGTGTGAAAAAACACTGATCAGTATGAGTATATACACTTTTATAGAGGCATGTGCATCAAAGTAATGTGGGTTTTAACAATGGGTGTGGCTAAGTACAGCCATGTCTGTCTCCCACCCCCAGCGAAAAATCTTGTACAACACCCTGGTTGTGTCCAAGAGACATGTACATGCAACTAATAACAACAACATTATGCAGGGGCTGACATTGAAAGTTAAAATAAACTCAGAATTAAAAATTTATATAATGACCTTCAGGTGTTTTGCTTGCAATATGAATCTTTCAATTTTCTTTCTGGCCTTTCAATTGCTCTGACTAAACAAGAAAAAAGGTGAGTGGGTAGGCACTAATGATGTCATGGCAGAATGGATGCTCAGTAAGATTTAGTGGTGTAATTAGGGCTTCATTTAAGGGGGGGCAAGGGGGGCATTGGCCTTAGCTGAATCTCGCCCCCTTAGCTGAATCTTGTTTCCCCTTACCCTCGGACTTGTAAAGTCATTACAAAAATTTACCTTACTAGAACATTTGACACTTTTTTCATGCAGCATATTGCTTGAAGGACTTTGTGTGTGTGAGGTGTGAGACTCATCATCCTCAGTGCTTTAGGTACTTTGAACACAAGCTACAAAAAAAAAAAAAAAAAAAAAAAAAAGCAGCTGGCTAAGGCCAAAGTACACAAACAGAAAAATGTATTCAAGACCTGGGCCTTCTACTCCTCTGTAGAAAGCTATTCCCTAATGAAGCTAATTAAAACTCGGCCTGAGAAACTGCTGGCTAAGGCCAAAGCACACAAACAGAAAAATGGATTCAAGACCTGGGCCTTCTACTCCTCTGTAGAAAGCTATTCCCTAATGAAGCTAATTAAAACTCGCCTGAGAAACTGCTGGCTAAGGCCAAAGCACACAAACAGAAAAATGGATTCAAGACCTGGGCCTTCTACTCCTCTGTAGAAAGCTTTTCCCAAATGAAGCTAATTAAAACTCGCCTGAGAAACAGATTCAAGCTTATCTTTCCTGATGAAAGTAGCCCTTGAGACTACTGACAAACTAAGCGATAGTGAACTTGAAGACATCACAAATATATGGAATAGGAAATCCCGAAGAATTGCTGTTTAGTTTCTTTTAACTGAACCAATTTTATTTTATAATCTATTATTGATAATTAACCTTTTCAATTAAAATCAATTATTTAATGTGTAACTAAAAGCAGTTTTGCCCCCCTTATTTTTGAAAGTTTAAAAAATATAATTATCCTTATACATACCGTCTCTTAACTCTCCCTTCTG
>WLWI01002031.1_pt1 | contig 17507 bp, 11 predicted proteins | sample 6701501 | NCBI WGS metagenome assembly WLWI01 (sample SAMN12718690, study PRJNA515312) | sponge metagenome | isolation source: marine sponge | host: Mycale hentscheli | place: New Zealand: South Island, Marlborough, Capsize Point | collected 2014-11-01
GCAAAGACACCATCCACAGCAAAGACACCATCCACAGCAAAGACACCATCCACAGCAAAGACACCATCCACAGCAAAGACACCATCCACAGCAAAGACACCATCCACAGCAAAGACACCATCCACAGAAAAGACACCATCCACAGCAAAGACACCATTCACAGCAAAGACACCATCCACAGCAAAGACATCATCATCCACAGCAAAGACACCCATCCACAGCAAGGACATCATCCACTGCAAAGACACAATCCACAGCAAAGACACCATCCACAGCAAAGACACAATCCACAGCAAAGATACCATTCACAGCAAAGACACCATCCACAACAAAGACATCATCCACAGCAAAGACACCATCCACAGCAAAGACACCATCCACAGCAAAGACATCATCCACAGCAAAGACACAATCCACAGCAAAGACACCATCCACAGCAAAGACATCATCCACAGCAAAGACACCATCCACAGCAAAGACACCATCCACAGCAAAAACTCCATCCACAGCAAAGACATCATCCACAGCAAAGACACCATCTACAGCAAAGACACCACCCACAGCAAAGACACCATTCACAGCAAAGACACCATCCACAGCAAAGACACCATCCACAGCAAAGACACCATTCACAGCAAAGACACCATCCACAGCAAAGACACCATCTACAGCAAAGACACAATCCACAGCAAAGATCCATATAGACTGTGTTTGTAATTCACATACGTGTGTAATATAATAAATATGTGTGTGTGTAACTATGGTTAGTAATATGTATATGTGTGTGTAACCATGGTTAGTAATATGTATATGTGTATGTGTAACCATGGTTAGTAATATGGGTATGTGTGTGTAACCATGGTTGGTAATATTTATTTTGTGTGACAGTACTTAGGAATAGGAACCAATTACGTAGAATCACATATGTACTGTACAGGCCCTGTTTGTCAAAATACTATAAAATAGTGCTCCATTACACACTGGCACTTTATTCTCTTTTTTTTCTGGCCTTCCGTCTGTGACATGGAAATCCAGCCAGCTGGGTTGATTATGTTGCCTAGCAATAAACTAAAAGTAAGATAATTAGAGCTGTGAACGTAGCAATGGTATAGAAATACCAAGCATGAATAATCAAGCTAAACAGGTTGATATGGCTATTGATGAAACTGTAAAGTTGGAGCCTGCAGACCTGGAAGCTCTCCTAGATAGACCTGGGACTATTGTTGAAAAAAATCATAAAGTCTATGAATTGGACACAGATATGAGTTATGATGGGGACTTCTGTCACACTGCAACCACAGAAGGCAACACATTTTGAAAGTCCATCATATTTGATTTAAATAGATTTCTGTTATCTATTATTTACTGTTCACTTGTCCTAAAACAGGCAACAAGCTGGCTTGCTCACCTAGCTAAGACAAACCTAACCCTAAACTTAGCCAAAGTGACTATTATTATTATACTACAACTTACACAATATCAACTTTCAAACTGTTGGAAACAAGAAACGAAACAAAACAGAATATGTAGAGAAGAAGCTTACAAAACTATCTCCAAACTCATGCTACTTTAAAAAACTACCTTATACTTGTTTAGTAGACTTTCACAACATAGGCTTTGAACAAGTTAGCGCTCTAACGAGAACAAATAAGTGGCTCTGTCTTGTCTTGTCATTGTTCAGTAGAGCACCACATTTCTCTGGCATAAGAAAAAGTTTTATATTACACAGAGTTTATCAGAAAGTGAATCGAATTAACTGCTGCGCATATATATAGTGAACCGTGCAACGCAGGTTTAAAATTTTGGTATAAAAAACTCTATTTTCAATTGTAGATGAGATGATTTATTTGATTTTAAATGTGTAAATTAAAGTGGGCATTTTATAATGAGAAATGGTCCATCATTTCAGTGCAAATCTACCTGAGCCCCACTGTAGCAATATTATTGCCACTTCAGCACGGTTATTCTCACTTGCTAAAAGTAGAGCAGAACTTTTATTTTTATTCTGCAAATCTACCTGAGCCCCATTTTCTAGCAATGTTTTTACAATTTCAGTATAGCCTGCTGCACTCGCACAAAGTATTAAATTATTGTTGGCAAATTTACTCAGAGTTTTCTTATTAGAAACATCAAGAGAGGCAATTATGGAGCAGTAGCGGGTTATAGTAATCTCACGTGATGAAGAAATGTTTCATTGTAACCACAGATATTGGAGGATGTTCATGACTTATGTGACCTGGTAAGGAGATATTCATGGTTTGTCAGTGGTAATTGAAGTTGTATCTCTTAAAGCTTAATTATAATCATGTTAACTTATGGCAATAAGTAAGAACGTAAAATTAATCTCTATATACTGCACATCTAAATTTTTACTGTCTCTATACATTGAAATTTTAGTCCTATTCATAGACAGAGTTTGAGCCTTATATTATAGTATGTTCATGTGAACTTCTCTTTTCTGGTAATGGTTTAACCTGTTTTGTCAACTGGTCAGCTCTGGTATTTGCTTCCTCAGCTCGTCTGCATTCTTCCTGTGCTATTCCTCTGCTATTTGACATTCTCCTTCTGTTCTTATGTCACTTACTACCTTTTCTGCCCTTGTTTGAGCTTCCTCAGCCCGTCATCTTGCCACCTCAGTCTTTCTGTCTGCCTCCTCTGCCCGTATGGGATTTGATACTTCATATTGGGCAATGGGAATTAACTGAGTATGTGGTAAAATATGTCATAGAAATTGTTTATACAGTAGAATGTCAGTTATCCGGACACAATGGGACCGGAGGGTGTCCAGATAAGTGAATATTCCGGATAACTGAACTTTGTTAGAGGTTGACCTAAGTCAGTGTTGGGGGTAAGCCAATGTACATGTTTTACTAATACAGCAGCTTCTATGGTTAAAAGCAGCCTCCAACTAACTTTTTTTTGATAAGCAGCATACTTCCAGCTTGTCCTTAATGCTTAGCACGCTCTTTTCCTCTTGCCTGTAGCCATTCTCTATGTCCGGTTGACCGGCGTTTCCGGATAACTGAAGTCGGGGATAACTGACATTCTACTGTACCACTAATAATTTGTAGTTTTCAAAAATTATTGAAAAAGAGAGAGAGAGAGAGAGAGGGTGAACTTGGTAAATATTTCGTGCTCGTCAATCACGGTGACGATACTTACCGTATATAGACCGAAAAGATGAGTACAGGCATGGAGGCTAAGGTGGGAGCGGTTCTTAAGGACTGTGATTCCCCTCTAGCGGCTCGCTTCAGGGCTCTGTTCACTCTAAGAGGTCTAGGAACTTGGAGGCTATCCAACAAATTTGCAAATGCTTCTCGGACTCTTCCAGCCTCCTAAAACACGAGCTGGCTTACTGCTTGGGTCAGATTCAGAGTCCTCTGGTGCTGGACGAGCTGGACCGAGTGATACAAAACGAGAACGAGGACCCTATGGTACGCCATGAAGCCGGAGAAGTGATGGGGGCCATTGGTGACAGGTCCAGTGTGGAAATATTGCAGACATATACCTCTGATTCGAAGCCAGAAGTGGCCGAAACATGCCAGCTTGCCTTGGGTAGACTGAATTGGCTACTGGACAACAGTAATGAGGAATTCTCAGATAATAACCCTTATAAATCCATAGACCCAGCACCACCACTTCAAGATGGAAGCCTGGAGGAATGGAGGCCACTACTCCTGACGAGACAGAAATGAAAATGCTATGGTGAGGCATGAGTGTGCTGAGGCCCTGGGCTCCAGTGCCAGCGACCGGTGCTTGTTGGTTCTCAGGGAGTTCTGTAAAGATCAAGAGAGAGTGGTGAGGGAGAGCTGTGAAGTGGCCTTGGACATGTTGGAATATGAGAGGGGAACTGATTTTCAATACGCTAATACCGTCAGTCAAATCTCATGATTTATTCAATAATGTACTATTTATTATATTCCAATATAAAATGGTAGTAGCACAACATTCACTGAATAGTTGACTATCCTTGAAGAATTGACATTAATTGAGTGTGGATGACAAGCTTCGTAGACCTCTGTGACCAAATTCATCAACCTTATAATAGTAGTGATGCATGAATTTTTGTGGTTCTGCATTTCAGGCAAAAATGAATGTCACTTTACACAATAAGACTACACCTGTTAACAAGGATCGAGTTTTAAGACGAAATTGAGTAAATAGCTTGCTTTTGTGGTTTGAATTCATATCATAATGGATGTAAATTAATATTTTATAACTAGCAACTGCCATTGCTCAACCCCCAGTTTGATACAAGGCCTCACATAATATCTGAATAATGCTTAGCTACATTTCTCTCAGCACCTCACGTATTTGCTATAAATTGAATTCAACTATGCACAAATTATTATACCCAACAAAAACAAAAAACAACCCTGCAATTAGTTAGCTACATTCTTCACAAAGTGCTTTAAAAAAAAAAAGGGCAACAACTAAGTCTCAATGCTCTGGTGTCCGTGCAGCAATGTATGCTTTCTTTCATGTACTCACAGTCCCGACCACTTTCTGTAACCTCTCTGAGATAAAAAGATATGCACACATCCACATACGTATTATCTTCATTGTTCCATTTGTTTCATGCATGTAGCTATTATATCATTGACAAATCCCGTAAAGATGAGTAGCCATAAATCAATCTATCCAGTAATGCTTGAAATTGTCATAAAAACTAACACTTGGCAGCATCACGTGACTATGTTCACATGAAACTGCAATCATCACTTGCCTTCCCAAAATCCAAAGATGACAAATATTATCATATTATTGCTGTTTTATTGGTAACTTAAATATTTTATTCACTCAATCAAAAGAGCTTGATGAGGTTGGACTAATGGAATGCTGGACAGACTACAGACAGACTTATCCATCATTACAATAACTTTTTTTTGTGTTCACTGAACCTCTGATAGTGAACTCTCTATTAATCACTTTTATTTAGCAAGCGTTCCACTTGCTCCACCAGAAAATATATTGTGAACTGAAAACCTGGTCTCAAACCTAATTGTTCTCAAAGGTTCGATTATAAAATGCTACTGCAGGTGCAAAATTAAAGTTGGAAGAGTTCATGATTTGCAATTCAAGATAGATAGACCACAGTGTTAGTACTGTAGTATTTTACAGTCTGTGCAACACAGGTGTGCATTTAGAGTGTTGGAACAAGGGGGTTTTCAGTTCACAAATCAGTGGTTGTTCACTTTAAGAGGTAATAAGAAAATTATATTCTATTGGTAGGGGCAAGCGGAAAGTTTGCTCATAATAAAATTCACTTAGCTATCAGAGTTTCCACTGGTACCTGCATGGGCACTTTTCTAAGCACTACAAAATCTCTTTCAAAATGAAGTCTTGGTTAATCACTACTTCATATTTTGAACTCTTTGACTTCATTCCCCATCTAATTAAGACGAGTCCTCCACTGAATTCATTATGAATTAATTTAATCTAATGAATGACTGCTAGCTATTAAGGGGGAAACATGTTTCATTAAACATAAATAACAAACATAATTTCCTCTTGATGCTTGCAAAATATACACAAAATATGCACCCACAATTTAATACTACTAATAATTGACAAGTTATTGTTCTATTGTTTTATTCACCATAAACAATTTAAAAAATGATCATGGATAAGTGTATAAAATTACAAATTAGTGAACACATTTCATAATGAACAAACTAATCTCCTTTACAACAGAATGTTGAAAACAACAAAACCTGTTACTAATTTTTAAAAAGATTGCGGAATAATGGGGTTAATATCTCTTAAAAATCATGAAAAAGAAAATAATGTTAGTAGACAATATTTTTTTTAGCACAAAATATAAAAACAGCAAAACATAAATAGAAAATTACACAGAATAAGAATTAGCAAATACAGTATAAAAAATAGGAAAATAGGCTAGTTTATAATAATTTAGACATAATATTCTCAGCACTTGGTCTGTCTGTTGGCCTTTCTGACAAGCATCTCTGAAGGAGGCATAGCAGGTGCTCGTGATGGACTTGGCGGAACAAACTTGACCGAATTTCTGGTGCCAGCAATTGACAAGTGAGCATCTCCAACATCAAGACACCGAAGCTGTAGATGTCCATTTTAGTTGTCTGCTGACTTGGAGTCCCTGCCTCTGGTGCTGAATAAGCAGGACTTCCTGGATTCTCAGTGTGGAGCTGGCGAACTAGATTAACTGAGCCATAGTCAGTTATTTTAGCTTTCCAATATTTAGGAGGCAGTAAAGGTTCAAGGAGAACATTAGCACTGCTGATGTCACGATGGATCATAGGATCTGGCTTCATCTGGTGGAGATAGTTTAAGGCTTTGACTATATCAAGACTTACTAATTTCACTATTTTTGGAGGAAAATATTCGTCTGTTTCAATTTGCCTTCTGAGACTGGTAGGCATCAATTCCATAAGGATCATCATGTCTCCCCGAATTGTAGCTCCAATGAACTGGACTAAGTTAGGATGACGCAGCCTAGCCGCCATTTGCATTTCTCCACGAAAGAGATCCTCATTGTGTTGGCTAACTATCTGATTGTGGATTCTCTTGACTGCTACTTGTACTCCTCTGAACTTAGCCACACTAACTGTAGCCCACCCACCTCTGCCTATCTCAGGACCTGTCAATTCTATATCCTCCTTTCTGACAACCCACTGCTGCAAATCTACCTGAGCCCCATTCTCTAGCAATATTTTTGCCACTTCAGTGTGGCCATTCTGACTTGCAAAGTATAGAGCAGAACATCCATTTTTATTCCGCAAATCCACCTGAACCCCATTCTCTAATAATATCATTGCCATTTCAGTATGGCCATTCTGACTAGCTAGAAGTAGAGAAGACCATCCATCTTTATCCTGCAAATCTATCTGAGCCCCATTCTCTAGCAATATTTTTGCCACTTCAGTGTGACCATTCTGACTAGCTATAAGTAGAGCAGAACTTCCATTTTTATGCTGCAAATCTACCTGAGCCCCATTCTCTAGCAATATTTTTGCCACTTCAGTATGGCCATTCTGACTTGCTAAGTATAGAGCAGAACTTCCATTTTTATACTGCAAATCTACCTGAGCCCCATTCTCTAGCAATATCATTACCATTTCAGTATGGCCATTCCAACTTGCTATAAGTAGAGCATCCTGCAAATCTACCTGAGCCCCATTCTCTAGCAATATTTTTGCTACTTCAGCATGGCCTTTCTGACTTGCTACAAGTAGAGCAGACCATCCATCATTTTTCTGCAAATCTACTTGAGCTCCATTCTCTAGCAATATTTTTGCCATTTCAGTATGGCCATTCTGACTACTACAGACGATCCCTCTTCATCCTGCAAATCTACCTGAGCCCCATTCTCTAGCAATATCATTGCCATTTCAGTATGGCCATTCTGACTAGCTAGAAGTAGAGCAGACGGTCCCTCTTCAACCTGCAAATTGACCTGAACCCCATTCTTTAGCAACATTTTTGCTACTTCAGCATGGCCTTTCTGACTTGCTATAAGTAGAGCAGACCATCCATCATTTTCCTGCAAATCTACTTGAGCCTCATTCTCTAGCAATATTTTTGCCACTTCAGTATGGCCATTCTGACTAGCTAGAAGTAGAGCAGACCATCCCTCTTCATCCTGCAAATCTACATGAGCCCCATTCTCTAGCAACATCATTACCATTTCAGTATGCCCATTCAGACTAGCTATAAGTAGAGCAGACGATCCCTCTTCATCCTGCAAATCTACCTGAGCCCCATTCTCTAGCAGTATCTTTGCCACTTCAACATGGTTGTCTTCGCATGCTAAGTATAGAGCAAAATTTCCATTTTTATACTGCAGATCTACCTGAGCCCCATTCTCTAGCAATATCTTTGCCACTTCAGTATGGCCATTCTGACTTGCTATAAGTAAAGCAGAACATCCATCTTTGTTCTGCAAATCTGCCTGAGCCCCATTCTCTAGCAATATTTTTGCCAATTCAGCATGGCCATTCTGACTAGATAGAGCAGAACTTCCATTTTTATTCTGCAAATCTACCTGAGCCACATTCTCTAGCAATATCATGGCCATTTCAGTATGGCCATTCTGACTAGCTAGAAGTAGAGCAGACCATCCCTCTTCATCCTGCAAATCTACCTGAGCCCCATTCCCTAGCAACATCTTTGCCATTTCAGTATGGCCGTTCTGACTAGCTATAAGTAGAGCAGAGCATCCATCTTTACTCTGTAAATCTACCTTAGCCCCATTATCTATCAATATTTTTGCCACTTCAGCATGGCCATTCTGACTTGCTATGTATAGAGCAGAACTTTCATTGTCATTCTGTAAATCTACCTGAGCCCCATTCTCTAGCAATATTTTTGCCACTTCAGCATGGCCCTTCTGACTAGCTATAAGTAGAGCAGACCAACCTTCATTTTCCTGCAAATCTACCTGAGCTCCATTCTCTAGTAATAATTTTGCCACTTCAGCATGGCCAATCTGACTAGCTATAAGTAGAGCAGACCAACCGTCATTTTTCTGCAAATCTACCCGAGCCCCATTCTCTAGCAATATTTTTGCAACTTCAGCATGGCCATTCTGACTTGCTATGTATAGAGCAGAACTTTCATTGTCATTCTGTAAATCTACCCGAGCCCCATTCTCTAGCAATATTTTTGCCACTTTCGCATGGCCCTTCTGACTTGTTATAAGTAGAGCAGACCATCCATTTTGTGCTGCAAATCTACCTGAGCCCCATTCTCTAGCAATATTTTTGCAACTTCAGAATGGCCATTCTGACTTGCTATGTATAGAGCAGAACTTCCATTGTTATTCTGTAAATCTACCTGAGCCCCATTCTCTAGCAATATTTTTGCAACTTCAGCATGGCCATTCTGACTTGCTATGTATAGAGCAGAACTTTCATTGTCATTCTGTAAATCTACCTGAGCCTTATTCTCTAGCAATATTTTTGCCACTTCAGCATGGCCATTCTGACTTGCTATGTATAATAGAGCAGAACTTCCATTGTCATTCTGTAAATCTACCTGAGCCCCATTCTCTAGCAATAATTTTGCCACTTCAGCATGGCTATTCTGACTTGCTATGTATAGAGCAGACCATCCATTGTTACTCTGCAAATCTACCTGAGCCCCATTCTCTAGAAATATTTTTGCCACTTCAGTATGGCCATTCTGACTTGCTATAAGTAAAGCAGAACATCCATCTTCATCCAGCAAATCTACCTGAGCCCCATTCTTTAGCAATATTTTTGCCACTTCAGCATGGCCATTCCGACTTGCTATGTATAGAGCAGAATGTTCATTGTTACTCTGCAAATCTACCTGAGCCCCATTCTCTAGCAATATTTTTGCCACTTCAGTATGGCCATTCTGACTAGTTATAAGTAGAGCACACCATCCCTCTTCATCCTGCAAATCTACCTGAGCCCCATTCTCTAGCAATATTTTTGCCACTTCAGTATAGCCATTCTCACTTGCTATAAGTAAAGCAGAACATCCATCTTTATCCTGCAAATCTACCTGAGCCCCATTTTCTAGCAATATTTTTACAATTTCAGTGTCACCTGCTATACTCGCACAAAGTAAAGCTGACTCACTTTCATCATTTAACTGGTTTATCAGATCCCCATTCTCTTCTAATAGTATCTTAACTACTTCAATATTACCTTCTTTACAGGCTGACAATAAAGCAGAAATGTTGTTAGAATCACTAATACCAGTAGCTGGCGTAGGGTTGGAGATTGTTTCCATATTATTAGTAACAGAAGCCAAAGTAGCTTAATAACTTGTAATTGTTTGCAATCTACTCGGTATTTTGTTATTGAAACAGCAATAAAGGTAATGCTAAGGCAGAAGTAGATTAGCAATGTCGCTAGTTGTGGTTGTGAGTGGGGGTCGTCAATGGAGAGGCGGTCGAGCTTCTTCCTTCCGATCCCTTCTCGCGATAGCGCTGCCACCAGGATTCCCACTCCAAGCTTAGCAACACACTCGTCGGCACACAGGGACCTTCTAGTAGGTGGGCCTGGCCTAATGTAGCCGCGACACGGGGACAATCAAGTTGAGCTATACGACAGATTTTATGGGAACTGACTGACACAAAACGATGCATACATCCGGTCACACCCGGGAGCACAAAATTATACACTAACAATAAATGTGTGACGACCTTTACCTACGCTAATCTAAATGACACAAAAATCATACACTAAAAATATACATAATACTGATGAGTTCATAAGTCCATGTCTTCTCTCCTTCTTCTCTCTCTCACTGGAGGCCAGACCCACACTTGTGATGGAGAAATATGTTATTCACTGTAACTACAGATATTGGAGGATATTCCCCCGACTCATGTGACCTGGTAAGTGGTTTTTCAGAGACATATTTAGTTATAGTTGTAGTTGTGTTGCTGTTAACTTATAGCCATAGGTGTGTAGAAGATACAATTTATCTCTATATTTGCATATCTAAGTTACTACTGAATTTATTGAAATTTTAATCCTGTTCATAGAAGAAAGTAGAGTATTGTATTGAATGAAAGTGGTTCATGTGAATTTTTTCTATTTATTGGCTATCAATTGCACTAAATAATCCATACTCCAGTGTCATTAGAGTGTGGTTTATTTATTGATACAATTTTTAACTGCTACCTAAAGAGTTACTATATTATTTTCTTCACTTAAAAACACTTCATGGCTACAAAATAAACCTTTTTTAATTAAAAACTTGTGTGTAGTGATTTTACAGTTGATGTACCACAAGATACCATGACCTTCCACTTCTTGATTACTAGCTATGTTTAGTTTATGCCATTTTATTTAGTTTACATAAGCGTATTACTGAATATTTTCTGAAAACTTATTCATTTAGCTAGATAATTCCCAAGAAAATAAACAGCTTAGCTACATGTTAATGAAAACATCTAAGAGAATACCGGCCAGTGGTTTGAGGTGCATATGAATATGATTGAGTGAAGTTTGTGTGTGTGTGTGTGAGTTCTAAGTGTTAATTTAGTCTAGGCTAAAGTGCTAAATGATTGATCTGAGAGTTCTTTGTCTTTGGATTTAGACTTGTGGGCTAACTTCAGAAGGCTTGTACTGGGAGGTGTCTGTAGGTGTGGCTTGTCCACAGAAGTGACTGAGCTGTTCGGGTGTGACCCAAACATTTTAATGATTCAGTCATTTGCTATTATTATAACTAACCTTTTCTTTGCATTCCTCATTTAAACTTCATTAGGCATTATAGCTGAAGACACATTCACTTTTTGACAAAAGCATGAAAAATAATAGTATAACAAGCAATAATGGGCACTTCAATTTGACCTTTGATGACCTCTAGGTGCTAATTAACAACCAATAAGGCAAACTTTCTTACACAACAAGTCTTCCTGATTATCTATTTTAATCATAATAGGGGCCTTCAATTTGACCTTTGGTGACCTCTATGTGCTAATCAACAAAACAACACAACAAAGTTTTCCTGATCAAGTATGTTCCTGTTAGAGATCAATTTTTTTATGATAAATTATAAATCTATTTTTATCATAATGTATTCTCTGTTTATGGTCAGTTTTGTACTAAGAACAATTAGCCACTAGCTATAGCATTAGGAGACAAGATGCTAACTGGCAGATCACCAGAGGGACCTATAATTCAAATTGCACTTTCTGATTTTGTTCTCTGGTGATAAAGTAATGGTAGAATTAGTCTTGTTATCACTGTGAATGGCAATTCCCGCAGGATTAAGAGTGGCTCATGACACGGCTTCATCGAAAACTAGAGTGACCCTGCCAGAATTGAGGTCTATAGATCGAAAGCTTCCAGTTGTGGGCGTGTGACATCAGAGATGTATCATGTCACAGAAGCAGCTGATGAGAGGACTTCTTGGACAAGGTTCCCATTTCTATCACTGATAGCAGTTTATCTCAGAGTCAGATAGGTGGTGCTGTCAACACTTGTGTGATGAGTTTTATTTCATTGAAGGACACTTGTCCTAATCCCACTTTCATGAACATTTAAAGGAAATTTCAATCAATTACATCAAGAAATGGGATTGACTAATTGATTTTGATTTTACATGTGTGTAGTAAATAGATATTTTTATACCACTAATAATTTGTAGTTATTAAAAATTATTAACTAAAAAAGTGAAGTTCCACAGCCTAGATATTGTGAAATATTTCACGCACATAATGAAGTAATTTGCATTTTGTCATGCATGATGTGATCATCAAAATCACATTGATGATACTTACTATATATTAGGACAATAATGATTAGTGTGGACACAGACGCTGAGGTGGAACCAGTTTTGTAACACAGTATCCTGGCTATAACTACTCCGGGTGGATTTGTTTTAGGTGTCATAAGTAATCTGTGTGTACTATAAGTGATCGAGGTGCAACATTGTATCCACACTTGTGCAAGGCAAGGAAGATATGATGGAAGATATGGTGGAAGATATGATGGAAGATATGATGAAAGATATGCTGGAAGATATGATGGAAGATATGATGGAAGATATGATGGAAGGATATGGTGGAAGATATGATGGAAGATATGATGGAAGAAAATATGATGGAAGATATGGTGGAAGATATGATGGAAGATAAGGTGGAAGATATGATGGAAGATATTATGGAAGGTATGATGGAAGATATAATGGAAGATGGCACGGAAGCTATGGTGGAAGATATGGTGGAAGATATGATGGAAGATATGGTGGAAGATATGATGGAAAATATTATGGCTTATGGCTATTACAACTTATCTTCAGATTTGATCCCTTAGGATATGTTAAGGATAGGAGAGGTTATTGTGTGGCAGTTCTTAACTACTGAGATTCCCTTCTAGCCACTCGCTACAAGGCTTTGTTCACTCTATGCAGCCCGAGAACTCCAGAGGCCATCCAATAAATTTGCAAATGTTTCTTAGATTCTTCCAGCCTCCTAAAACATGCAGTGTACCTCTGATAATCCACACTCGAACAAGCAAACCACTTTTAATTAGCAAAAATGTTTCACTTGCCCTCTCCATTACAAGCCAACTATATCTGATATGTGAATTGAAAGCCTCAGTTCAGAGGTTCTACTGTAAAATGCTAAGCATACAAGCATAGGTGTGCATTAAGTTCACACTCAGAGGTTACTTTAAAGGTGCTAAATTTCATTATCTGAGGTTTCACTGTAAATCTGCCTGGACACCTTTTTGGTTAATCACTTCAAACAAATTATTCTTTGTAATTTTAATTCTTTGACTTCATGCCGTATCTAGTAGATGTGTCTTCCACTGGATTTATAACAAATTTACATCTTGCAAATGTGCACCAACTAGTTTTATACAATTTTTGATACTTCTAATTATTTGCACATTAAGTTTTGTTAAATTCCTCAGTCTTTGGAAGATAAAATAAATACAAGCAAACAAATCACTCTGCCTTCAGATGTAGGACAATCAAATAAAAATCTTTAAAATGCACCTAATTTTGAGAAATTACAGGAAAAGAGGAATAAAAAATAAAGCTCGTCTCTGAAAGAGTGTCTGTTCTTGAAGGTGCTCTCCATGGGGGATCCTGGGGAACGTCTCTCTTCTCTACATGCTGTTGCTGTTGTCATCATTGCTCTGGAGTCTCAGGTTGCTGCTGGGCTGGCATTAAAAACAAACAAACAAGCAAACAAACAAAAATCAGAACAACAAAAGTATGTACCAGAGAGGAGGGATTGAAGGAGACTTGCATGTATGAAGATGAATACAAGAAAATAAGAAGATATTAATGAGAGATGAAGAACTGAAATCTGTGCCAGACCATTACTTACTTAATACAGCCATGAAACAAGAACTATATAATAAATAAAACAACATGAAAGCAAACATTAACAATAACTGAACTATTTATAATAAGGTTTGGGAAGAACACAAGCAAATATGTATGTGAAGAAATATTTGTTATCTGCCATTTTGGTAATTACAATCATTTAGCTGACTCTGGGCACTTTGTGTGTGAATACCCATAGTACAGAAGGGGAAGACAGCAGCAGGCGTAAGTAAAGATACCATTAACAGACTCATCTCCTTATTCATTTAGGACTTCTAGAATATTCTTTAGTTGAACATGTGTTTGTGACTGAGCATGAGAAGTCATGTATTTTCTTTTTATGTTTCACTGGTGGGTCGCAGACCTATAAATTTGAGGGCCTCCCCAAAGTCAGTTTATCTTTGGTGTTTGCATCATTCTTACCTGTCACATACGGCATAGTTTTATTAATTACCTCAAAACTTCCTTGAGCGACTTCAGGGCTAGTTAAGGGTGAAGAAGTGAGCTTGGAAGTGAGAACAGGATAGTTTAGATCACAGCTACAAGGACAGTCTCACTCGTGTGGCAGTGTTACCTGGATCTAGGAAAACACCTGGCATCCAACCCCTTAGGTGGGAGTTACGGACATTCCTAGGAAATCCCCCCACACTTTGTATATGTGAAAGTTTACTTACTATGTATACTGTGAGTTAGTAAATTTGTGTGTGTTGTATTTTTATGTTGTTGTTTTTTTTTAAGACTAATTACATTTCTACTACTCAGTATAACCACCAGACACTTTCCAAGTGTAGCATTAGGTAAATGCTATGGCTATGTGTGACTATAAATCAGACCCAAGCTTTAAAAATTTTAAAAGCAACCACAATCTTGTGTTATATGGATGAGGAACCATATAGCTAACAGCTCAAGATTAATTATTTCTACACAGCAATCTTCTGTTAAAATAGGCAATTAACTCATTGTGTCATGCAACATAATGACGAATCAAGTGACACAACAACAATGAAAAGACCACCATAGTGTCTAATGGGGCAGGCTCAAGATAGCTCAGCCTCAAGGGTGAAAACAACCAATTTAATTTACACTGGATCAATGCACTTTAGTTAGCTCTATTAAGCATATTTATATTCCTTGAAACAAGCCCTTACATAAGTGCTACATTCAGCAATAAGAAGGTAGAATTACAAATTGCATATCTAATTACTTTATACAATATCAGCATCCAATTTGTTGCTCTCCTTTGTGTTACCCAATATTGGGATTATAATAATATTCATAGAAGGAGCTTGAATAATGTTTGTATAAATATAGTTCATTTGAAGATATGGCTTAACTTTTCTGCCTACCATTAATTTATTCAATAAACAGTAAAAAAAATGATTTTGGGTAAGTGTATGAAATTAGAAATTAGTGAACACATTTCATAATCAACAAACTAATCTCCTTTACAACAGAAAGTTGAAAACAACAAAACAAGTTACTAATTTTTAAAAAGATTGCTGAAAAATGGGGTTAATATCTTAAAAATTATAAAAAAGAAAATAATGTTATTTTTTTAGCACAAAATATAAAAACAGCAAAACTTGAAGAGAAAATTTACACAGAATAAGAATTAGCAAATACAGTATAAAAAAATAGAAAAATAGGCTAGTTTATAATAATTCAGACATAATATTCTCAGCGCTTGGTCTGTCTGCTGGCCTGTTTGACAAGCATCTCTGAAGGAGGCGTAGCAGATGCTCGTGATGCACTTGGCGGAACAAACTTGACCGATTTTCTGGTGCTAGCAATTGACCGGTGAGCATCTCCAACATCAAGACACCGAAGCTGTAGATGTCCATTTTAGTTGTCTGCTGGCTTGGAGTCGCTGCCTCTGGTGCTGAATAAGCAGGACTTCCTGGATTCTCAGTGTGGAGCTGGCGAACTAGATTAACTGAGCCGTAGTCGGTTATTTTAGATTTCCAAAGTTTAGGAGGCCGTAAAGGTTCTAGGAGAACATTAGCACTGCTGATGTCACGATGGATCATAGGATCTGGCTTCATCTGGTGGAGATAGTTTAAGGCTTTGACTATGTCAACACTTACTGTTTTCGCGGAAAATATTCGTCTGTTACAATTTGCCTACTGAGACTGGTAGGCATCAATTCCATAAGGATCATCATGTCTCCCTGAATTGTAGCTCCAATGAACTGGACTAAGTTAGGGTGTCGTAGCCTAGCCGCCATTTGCATTTCTCTACGAAAGAGATCCTCATTGTGTCGGCTAACTATCTGGTTGTGGATTCTCTTGACTGCTACTTGTACTCCTCTGAACTTAGCCACACTAACTGTAGCCCACCCACCTCTCCCTATCTCAGGACCTGTCAATTCTATATCCTCCCTTCTGACAACCCACTGCTCATCGTTGGCCTTTTTTAGCTGATCAGCTCTTGCATTAGCCTCATCAGCTCTTCTGCATTCTTCCTCAGCTATTCTATTAGCCTGCTCAGCTATTTGACGTTGTTCTTCTGCTCTTGTATCAGCCTCATCAGCTCTCCTGCGTTCTTCCTCTGCTATTTGACATTCTTCTTCTGCTCTTCTATGTTCGTCCTGAGCTCTTCGTTCTCCCTCTTCAGCTCTTCTCACTGCCTCCTCTATCTTTCTGTCTGCCTCCTGTTCCCTTCTGTCTGCTTCCACTGCCCTTATTTTTGCCTCTTCAGCTCTTGTGTCTGACTCTGAAGCTTTATTTTCAAATTCCATAGCTCTTCTTTCTGCGTTTTCAGCTCTTTTTTCTGACTCCTGTGTCCGTCTTCTTCGTTCACTTTCACGTAGCTCGTTTATTTTACTCTTTGTTTCATCCTCTTCTTTAGATCTTATTTCTTTCTTCTTGCTTTCAGCATCTACATAATCACATAAATTTGCTTTAATGCCAAAAAAAAACTCAAATGGATTTTATGAGAAAAGAAAAATACATTAATATATAAGATCTGAAATATGATCACCCAATTGTTTAAGTGATTTCTGTATGCAGTCTCTTCACCAATAACTTCTGTGTCATTCTAGTGTAGTATCTAGTAATTAATGCAGTTTTGAATTGCTTCATACTTTCATCATTAAAAAAAGCTTCATAGGTACAAAATAAAATTCATTATTTTATATATTTAGTTAAAGTATTGTGTGTAGGTCTATTTTTCAGAATGTGTATCACTATAAAGATAGCAAAAACCTTCAAATTCCTATTCTTGATTGTAATGTTTAGTTTGTATTATTGAACTTAGACAAGTTAATTCAAAATTTACTGAAAATGTATTTGTTTAAATAAACATTCTATAAAAACACACAATGAATGAACTAGCATGTGAATGGTACCAACTCACCTTTTTCCGTTTGAACCTCATAAACTGAATGTACTTTGTTTTTCAAAAGTTTCAGAGCTCCATTGTCTATCAGTAACTTGACGACATCAACATGATCACTCTGAATTGCCAACATTAAAGGAAACAACCCATTTGCATTCTCAAAATTTACCTGAGCCCCATTCTCTAGCAATATTTTAGCCACTTCAGTATGGCCATTCTGACTAGCTATAAGTAGAGCAGACAATCCCTCTTGATCCTGCAAATCTACCTGAGCCCCATTCTCTAGCAATATTTTAGCCACTTCAGCATGGCCATTCTGACTAGCTATAAGTAGAGCAGACGATCCCTCTTTATCCTGCAAATTTACC